>Ga0247840_10003819_pt1 | contig 24840 bp, 30 predicted proteins | sample LaCruzMarch2015__FD_192404 | JGI IMG/M metagenome (GOLD analysis project Ga0247840, IMG submission 192404) | Freshwater microbial communities from meromictic Lake La Cruz, Castile-La Mancha, Spain - LaCruzMarch2015_17m | ecosystem: Environmental > Aquatic > Freshwater > Lake | place: Spain...
CAGTTTTTAACATTTTGGCTGGGTTTTAATAGGAGCTTCCCTTTTTGCGCCTTTTTGAGTAAAATATCTGCGTATGTTATTAGCATTCATTGTTTTTTGGCTATTGACATTTTACCGATGGACTTATTTGAATATTAGTTTAATTAACAAATTGTCGTTATACATTTGTTTAACAATTTCTGATGTATTTATTAATTTGTGTATTTCTGCTGTCATAAATAGTGTTGCAATTGCAAGAATTAGGTATACAACAATAAAACCATTTGCCGAGCCAATTACAAGACCACCTAATTTATTTATTGGAGATAAAATAGGGAGGTTAGCGATACTATTTAGAACCTCCACTATAAACCTAACGCCAAAGCGTACAATTAAAAATACAATAATAATGCAAATTATGCTAACTAATGTCTGTGTTAAACTGTTCGCTGTTGCCTCCATAGCATTTTTGACATTTGCATTTATTGGCTTTTCTATAATATCTTTTAAAATGGTTGGCATATTAGAGATATTAATAGTTGGCGTTGATGTTTTTAGGTTTGGCATAATTATTTTGTCGTGAATAAATGTTGCAATAGGTGTTTTCATTATGAAATTTGAAAGGACAGGGTAAACAATTGCGGCAACTATGGCTGAAATTATGTAGTAGCCAAAGTGGAAGATAGTCCTAACAAGCCCTGCCTTAAAGCCCCATATTGCCATACCGATAATGAATAAAATTAAGATAATGTCTAACATATAAGCCTCCTTATGGTTTTATTATATCAACGGTGTTTCCACCAATAACCGCAACCTTGTCTTGTGGTAATAATATAATGTCGTGAACATCTTTTTGTACAGTTTTTTGAGATTTTACCTTGCCCTTGAAGTTTAAAAGCTTTATGTCCCTTTGCTGGCTTACTGCAATAGTGCCATTATTTACGTCAAGAGATTTAATTTGAAAGTCTGAAACATATTCGCCACGCTTTTTGCCATTATGGTCATAAACATCTATAACAGTGTTATTTCTGCTACCTGTAAGCGCAAGGACTATGTTACTGTCATTACTTAGGTCATAGGATTGAAGCGTTCTGCCATCAAAGTTAACATTCCACTTATTTTCTCCCTTTTGGTTAAACCCAAGAAGTTCGCCCTCTCCTAATGCAATGAGTGAGCCATTTTTGCTATATTTGACCGAAATAAGTAATGAATCATCACGCTTTGTTTCGTTTATAACCTTTTCTTTGTCAATATCTACAAAGGTTATAGTTCCACAAATTTTTCCACTACTTGTGCAAAGTGTAGCGGCTACAAGCTGTTTGCAATCTGGCGAAATATCAACATCAACGGGGTGATTTTCCCCAAGCATCCATTTGTATACAACCTGCCCACGTTGGTTATAAACCTCTATCTTTGCCTTGTATCCAACTTCGTCTGTGACGAGGGCTATGTATCCTGAGGAGTTAATTTTAGCTGTAATAATTTTTTGATCGGTTGTTATTTCAGCCATTTTTGCACTGCCATTATAGGTTGCTAATTCTTTGCCACCCCTATCAAAAAGCAAGGTGTAACCTCCCTCAACCTGTACGCAGGGTGTTGCTAAATGCTTTATTATGTTCCACAGGTGAGTGCCAGATTGATTAACGCAGATTATGCCCTCGTTGTTAATTACAAGAACATTATCCTTCGATTTTTCAAACTGAAACTGCTGACCAGATTCAAAAGAGAATATAGTTTGCCTTTCGGTTGATGTCGAACCAATTTGAAGGAAGCTACGGTTTGCATAAATAATTCCACCAATTGCAAGTATTACTATTAATAATACTATTGTATATAGTAATCTATTCTTTTTTGTAAAATTAACCTTCATTAGTACTCCACCTTTTTTAAATATAAGCCCTCTGCCCCTGCGGTTATTCCTGCCATTTTTCGGTTTTTACTTAATATTATTTCGGGAATATCGTCGGGCTTAATTTTGCCACAACCGACATATAAAAGCGTTCCAGAAATAATTCTAACCATATTATATAAATACGCATTTGCGGTAATTTCAAATTCAATATTGCTGTTTACCATAGTAGCATTTAGCGAATAAATTTCACGAACAGTAGTTTTTTGCGAGCCACCTGTTGCCATAAATGTGCTAAAATCGTGCTCACCTATGAAAAATTTTGTTGCCCTTATGATATTATCAAAGTCAATTTCTATTGGGAAATGATAGGCATAATTTGTTAGGAAAGGGTTTGCAATTTTTGTTGTGTATGCCTTGTAAATATATGTTTTGGATTTTGCACTGTACCTTGCTTGAAATTTATCATCAACTACTTCGCAGCCTATTGCCCTAATATCACGAGGAAGCTTTGTGTTAAGTGCAAGGTGAAGCTTGTCCTCTGGAACGGTTGTATTACTAAAAAAATTGCATACATATTCAAGTGCGTGAACCCCTGAATCTGTTCGGCTACAACCAATTATATTTGGAACTTCGCCAGTTATTTTGTAAATAGCATTAGATAGCACCTGTTGAACAGAAAGTGCATTATCCTGCCATTGCCAGCCGTGGTAATTGCTACCGTCAAATTGAATTGTAAGAGCCAAATTCCTCAAAATAAATCACCCCAGCCTGTTTAGCATAATAACAGTTATAGCAAAAATAATAATAATAGATGAAGCGATAATGTCTATAATCCCTGTTTTTGGTTCGTATAATCGAGTACGATCTTTTCCACCACGGTAACAGCGACACTCCATTGCAATTGCAAGCTCGTCTGCACGTCTAAACGCACTAATGAATAGTGGAACAAGCAGTGGAATAAGTGCCTTTGCCCTTGCAATTAGGTTGCCACTTTCAAAATCTGCCCCTCTTGCAGTTTGGGCTTTCATAATTTTATCTGTTTCCTCTAAAAGTGTTGGAACAAACCTAAGCGCAATTGTCATCATCATTGCAAGCTCGTGTGCAGGAAGCCCTATTTTTTCAAATGGCTTTAATAAATGCTCTAAGCCATCGGTAAGTTCAATAGGTGAGGTTGTGTAGGTTAGCATTGATGTGCCAAGCACTAAAAACACAATTCTAAGCACCATAAATATTGCATAATTTATACCCTCGTAGGTTATTACTGCAAAACCATAGCTCCACAGAACCCTGCCACTTGTCATAAAAATATTTAATATGGCAGTAAACACAATGAAAAATAATAATGGCTTAATGCCCTTTAAAACAAACCAAATTGGTACGGTTGAAATAAAGATAATAGATAGTGTAAATACAACAAGCAAGCCATAGCCATAAAAATTATTTATTAAAAAAATAATACAAAGATAAACCATAGATAAAATTATTTTTACTCGTGCATCTATATTGTGTATCGGAGAGTTGCCAGGGAAAAATTGACCAAGCGTTATATCTTTAAGCATCAGTTATTGCCCCCTTTTAGTAGGAGTAATAAGCTTTGCTTTGCCATTTCTATTGTGCAAACATTTATTTTGCACAGCCTGTCCATAAGGAGCGTTACAGGGGGAGAGGTAAGCCCAATTTTCTCTAATTCCTCATACTGCGAATATACCTCAAGTGGAGTTCCCTGCATTGCGATTTTTCCTTTATTCATAACATATAGGCGCTCTGCTGTATTTGCAATATCCTCCATACCGTGGGAAACGAGTATTACTGTTAAACCAAGCTCTTTATGCATTTTGCGAATTTGCTTCAAGATTTCATCTTTACCGTGTGGGTCCAGCCCTGCTGTTGGTTCGTCAAGCACTAAAACATCAGGCTTCATTGCAAGCACGCCTGCAATTGCAACACGCCTTTTTTGCCCACCAGATATTTCAAAGGGTGACTCGTCAAGGATTTCATCATCAATGCAGACTGCTTTTGCAGATTCGATAACCCTTGAATTAATTTCCTCCCCAGAAAGCCCCATATTTTTAGGGCTAAAAGCAATGTCAAGGCGCACAGTTTCTTCAAAAAGCTGATGCTCTGGGTATTGAAATACAAGGCCGATTTTTGTGCGAATTTGCTTTAAATCTACTTTTTTTGCTGTAATATCTACATCATTTATATGAATACTGCCGTATGTAGGCTTCAATAGACCGTTAAAATGCTGAACAAGTGTAGATTTCCCACTCCCTGTGTGACCTATTATACCAATAATTTCGCCACGGTTTACCTTTATGGAAACATCATCAAGAGCCTTTTTTTCATAAGGTGAGCCTTGCGAATATATATGGGTTATGTTTTGGGCATTTATAACTATATCATTATTTTTAGGCTTTTCTGGGGCTATTTTAGGTTGTGAAGTGGAGTGGTTAATTAAAGGCGATAAAACATCATAAGCTTCATCAATAGTTAGAATATCAGTTGGCAAATCAATGCCCTCTTGGCGAAGCTCATACATAAGCTCGGAAACCTGTGGAACATCAAGCCCTAGGGATTTTATTAACGGAACATCACTGAAAACCTGTTTTGGTGTGCCATTTATTGCAATACTGCCCTTGTTCATTACAATAATTCTATCAGCTTTAGTTGCTTCGTCCATATTGTGCGTTATTAGCACAATCGTTATGCCTTCTTGCTTGTTAAGGGTTTTTAAGGTTGTAATAACCTCACGTCTGCCTATTGGGTCGAGCATTGCTGTTGGTTCATCAAGCACTATGCATTTAGGCTGCATAGCAAGCACGCCTGCGATTGCAATTCGTTGCTTTTGCCCACCAGAAAGTAAATGTGGTGAATGCCTTTTATAGTCGCTCATACCTACTGTTTCAAGCGCCCAGTCTACAAGTTTTCTAATTTCCTTTGATGGAACGCCAAGGTTTTCTGGTGCAAATGCAACATCTTCCTCAACTATTGTTGCAACTATTTGATTGTCAGGGTTTTGAAAAACCATTCCAACTGTTTGGCGAATGTTATACAAAAGTTGTTCTTCTTTTGTGTCCATACCCTGTATATATACACTGCCACCTAATGGCAGAAGTATAGCATTAAAATGCTTAGCAAGTGTAGATTTGCCACTGCCATTATGCCCAAGCACAGCAACAAATTCACCATTTTTTATGTCAATATCAACTCCGTTTAGCACATTTTTTATATGCTCGGCATTATACTTAAACTCTAATTTTTCCGTTTTGATCATTACAGTACCCCTTGCCACCTTGCAGATGAGCCACATGGCAAAATTAAACCTTTATCGGTCATTGGAATACCAATTTCGTCGGCAGAAGAAGTGCCCTTGAATTTTTTGTTAAAAGTTAAATCTAACACATTTTGCATAGTAGATGCACTAAGCCCTGTTGTATATGAATTTAAAAGCACAAATAATGGTTCGTCAGATAAGACCTCCACACAACGGTTAACAAATTTATATAGCTCTGTTTCGATTTTCCAAACCTCACCACCTGGGCCTCTGCCATACGATGGCGGATCCATTATTATTGCATCATAACGGTTGCCCCTGCGAATTTCACGCTCTACAAATTTCATACAATCATCAATTATATATCGAATTGGCTTGTCTGCAAGCCTACTTAGAACAGAATTATCCTTTGCGTGGGCAATCATTCCCTTTGATGCATCAACATGGCACACGCTTGCGCCTGCACTAAGTGCTGCAATTGATGCGCCCCCTGTGTATGCAAAAAGGTTTAAAACCTTTATTTCACGGTTGCTTTTTTTAATAAGCTCATCTGTCCATTGCCAATTAACAAGCTGTTCTGGAAACAAGCCCATATGCTTAAAGCCCATTGGTTTAACCTTGAATTTATAGGAATTTTGCGTGATAGTCCAGTTTTCTGGCAGCTTTTTGAAAAATTCCCATTCGCCACCACCCTTTTCGCTTCGGTGATACCTTGCGTGTGGGCTGTTCCATAGTGGATTTGTGCGCAAAGTTTCCCAAATTGCTTGTGGGTCTGGGCGCACCATAATATATTCACCCCAACGCTCCAAACGGTCACCGCCTGATGCGTCGATTAACTCATATTCACGCCAATTTTTTGCAATCCACATAATTTATAAAACCTTTCGCATTTGTTTTTGATTTAAGATTATCACTACATTATATCCCTTTTTATCCATTTTCGCAAGGAATTATTAAAGTTTGTTGTTATTAATTATCTTTTTTGGGCATTTTAAAGCACATTCGCCACAGTTTATGCATTTTGTATAGTCTATTTTAGCTAAATTATCCTTAACCTTAATAGCCCCACTTGGGCAAGCCTTTTCGCATATTTTGCACGCAATGCAACCAACATCACAATTTTTTTTGGTGGTAGCGCCATTATCCTTTGACGAGCATTGTACAATATATTTTGATTTTCTTGGGACAAGCTGAATTATTCCCTTTGGGCAGACTTCTACACATCTTCCACAGGAAACACATTTTTTTGGATTAACCCTTGCAATATCGTCTATAATTTCTATTGCGCCAAATTGGCAATGTCGCACGCAATTTCCAAGCCCTAAACAGCTATATTTACAGGAATTTTGCCCTCCACCTATATTGTTTACAGCTGTGCAATCGTCTATTCCCACATACATATAATGCTTTTTGGTGCGCCCTGTGCTTCCTGCGCAATGGACAAATGAAACCCTTGTATCTGGTGCGTGTGGTTTAACGCCCATAATGTGGGCAATTTTAACGCTCGATTTCGTGCCACCAACAGGGCAACCGTTTGTGTGCGCTTTGCCAATTGTAACAGCGTGTGCAAAATTAGCACACCCTGAATAGCCACAGCCACCACAATTTGCGCCAGGCAGGGCATTAATTATTTGTGGAAATTTTTCATCGTGCTCTACCGATAAATATTTAGAAGCGCCTGCAAGCAAAAGCCCAAAAACAAGCCCCATAGAGCCAAGCGCAACAACTGCATATATTATTTCCAAGATTATCAATCCCCTTTTGCATTAAATTTTCAAACCAGAAAAGCCGAGGAAGGCTATTGCTATAAGCCCTGCTGATATAAGTGCAATGGGAAAGCCTTTTAGAAATTCTGGAATGTCTGAAAATTCTAAACGCTCACGCACTCCTGCAAAAAGAACTATTGCAAGTGTGAACCCAATTGCAGCCGAAACGCCAAAAACTAATGATTGTATAAAGACAAACTCCTTTTGAATATTTAAAAGCGCAACACCAAGCACAGCGCAGTTTGTTGTGATAAGTGGCAGGTAAATTCCAAGTGCATTATATATTGCAGGGCTTACCTTTTGCAAAAACATTTCAACTAATTGAACGAGAGTAGCAATAACAAGAATAAAAGCAACTGTTTGCAAATAGTCAAGTGAAAATGGCTTTAAAACAAATTTATCCACAATCCAAGTAATGACCGATGCCATAGCCATAACAAAGGTAACAGCCATACCCATTGCAAGTGAGGTTTCCACTTTTTTAGAAACACCAAGGAATGGGCAAATTCCTAAAAATTTTACAAGCACAAAATTTTCAATAAATATTGCAGAAATAGAGATAACAATAAGTTGTCTAAGCATTATTTTTACCTCGATTCATTTTAATAAGGTTTATAACACCTACAAGTAAGCCAAGAATTATAAATGCACCTGGTGGAAGAATTGCAAGTAGGGCTGGCTGATAATGCTCTCCCATTATATGAAAATTAAGAATTGTTCCATTGCCAATTAGCTCTCTAATTGCAGAAAAAATAATAAGCGCACCTGTAAAGCCAAAGCCCATACCAAAGCCATCTAACATACTATTTGTAACTTTATTTTTAGATGCAAAGGATTCTGCTCTCGCAAGAATAATGCAGTTTACAACTATAAGAGGTATAAAAATACCAAGTGATTTTGAAAGTGACGGAATATATGCCCTCAGTAGCATATCAATTATCGTAACAAAGCCTGCGATAATAACAACATAAGAGGCTATGCGAATTTTCTCTGGTATAAATTTTCTGAGCATAGATATTGCAAGGTTAGAGCCAACAAGAACAGCTGTTGTAGAAAGCCCCATGCCAATACCATTTACAACCGATGTTGTAACAGCAAGTGTTGGGCACATGCCAAGAAGCTGCATAAATGTTGGGTTTTCATCAAAAATACCATTTAGAAATATTGAGGTTTTATTCATTAATTGCCACCTCCTGCAATTGCATGTGCCTCTGAAATTGCATCGTTTACACCCTTTGCAACTGCTTTTGATGTAATTGTTGCACCAGAAATAGCTTGAATTTGGTTGCCGTTTGGTGTGTCCTTTGTTACAGAAACTCCCTCTTTTTTGCCTATGAATTGCTCATAAAATGAAGGCTCTTTTGCTCTTGTGCCAAGCCCAGGAGTTTCATTCATTCCTGTAATTGCAACACCTGTTACGTTTAGATTACTATCCAGCCCTAATGTCATTGAAATTGCGCCAGCATAGCCAACAGGCTTGCAGGAAACGGAATATGCCTTTTCACCATTAGCTAATATGTGTTCGGTAATTTTATCTACTGATGTATTTCCAGAAGGGGTGTAGGATACTTCTGTGCCACCTTGCGCTGTATCCCCTATTACACCTTTTCCTGCTTCTGATTGTGCATTTTGAGCCAACTGTTCTATTTTACCCTTTGTAAAGGAATTTACAACACCAAGGGAGAGCGCAACTGTAAAGGTTATTATGAATAAAATACCACCAAGCTTTATATATTCACGCATAATTATGACCATTAGCCTTTCAGGCTCACAAAATTTTATGAATCTTTTGACCTACTCCAAATCGTGAGCCAGATAAGGCGTACTTCGTACCCTACTGCGTTGCAAACAACGCCACGGTCGGGTTACAAATGGTCATATGCACATCTGCGTTTCGCCAAAGGCGAAAATATCGCAGGGGCAATAAATTCAAAGGTTAAGTCTGAAAGTTTCTTTCAGACTTAATTACCTCTTTTCTTTCCAAAACGTCTTGGAGGTGTCATTTTTTCGATAAGTGGAGTAGCAACATTCATAAGTAGAATAGCGTATGAAACCCCCTCGGGGTAACCACCCCAAAGACGAATTATTGAAGCTATAACACCACAGCCAATTCCGTAATATATCTGCCCCATTGGGGTAACTGGCGAAGTGGAATAGTCCGTCGCCATATAAAAAGCACCAAGTATTAAACCACCTGCAAGTATGTGGTATATATAATCACCTGTGAAAAATGTAGAGCCACCAAATATGTATGTAAAAACACCAACCGAGGCGATAAAAGTAAATGGTATTCTCCACGTTATAATTTTGCGATATAAAAGGTATACTGCGCCAATTAAAAGCGCTAAAACAGAGGTTTCGCCGATACAGCCACCCACACCACCAAAAAATAGGTTAAGGTAAGATGGCAGGGTTGCTCCTGCATGGACTCCACCTTTTATTATTGCAAGAGGAGTAGCAGATGAAATAATATCAGGGTTAGAAAATAGGTTTAATTTTGTGCCAATGTCTACCCAAGTTGTCATAGCTGTTGGCCAAGATGCAAGCAGGAATGCTCTTGCGGCAAGGGCAGGGTTTATAAAGTTTTGACCTAACCCACCAAAGCACATTTTTACTATAATAATCATAAAAAAGCTTCCCGCAACAGGTAGCCAAAGTGGAACGGTAACTGGTATGTTAAAGGAGAGCAAAAGCCCAGATACAACACCACTTAAATCATAAATTGTAGTAGGCTTTTTAAATGCTACTGCCCACAAATGCTCGAAAATTACTGAGCTTGCTACTGTTATAATTGTTACAACCATAGCACGATAGCCGAAAAAATATACTGCGGCAATTAGTGCAGGCATAAGCGCAATAATTACGTCAAGCATTATTGTTGGGGTATCATCATTAGTTCGTATATGGGGAGAGGAAGAAACACGAAGTAAATTCATAGCTATTCTCCTTTTTTCTTTGAGGAATTAATTTTTTGCTTTCCTGTGCGTATATACTGCACTAAATCAAGCCTTGCAGGGCAAATATATGCGCAAGCGCCACATTCCATACAGTCGAAAATATTATAATTTTCAAGTGCCACAAGGTCATCCTTTTTACCGAGCATTTGAAACATAAGTGGCTGTAAATTCATAGGGCACACATCAACGCATTTTGCACACCTAATGCAAGGACCTGTTTTGCCTATATTTGCTTCCTTATCTGTAAGTGCAATTATTGCACCTGTGCCTTTTATAACGGGGGCTTCAAGTGAGAAAAGAGCTATTCCCATCATAGGGCCACCAAAAAGTATTTTCGCTGGTTCGGTTTTAAAGCCACCGACTTCATCAATAACATCCTTTGCAGGTGTGCCAATTCTTACTCTGAAATTACGAAATTCATTTATTGCACCACCGCCAATTGTAACAATGCGCTGTATAAGTGGCATACCTGTTTTAATTACATTTGCTGTGGCTGCGCAAGTGTCGATATTAACAACAATAACGCCAATATCAGCAGGAAGCTTGCCATGTGGAACCTTGCACCCTGTTACTGTGTCTATTAGCTGTTTTTCAGAGCCTTGAGGGTATTTTGTTTCAACCTGTACAACCTCTATGCCATTAAAGTCCTTTGCGTTTTCGATTAGCGTTTTTATTGCATCATCCTTATTGCTTTCAACAGCGACAAAGCTTTTGGTCACCCCAAGCGCCTTCATAATAGCTGTGCAACCAAATAAAACCCCCTCAGGGTTTTCAAGCATAACCCTATGGTCGGAGGTAAGATATGGCTCACACTCTGCTCCGTTTATTATAAGGAAATCTATTTTTTTATCCTTTGGTGGCGATAGCTTAACGTGTGTTGGAAAGGCTGCCCCTCCCATACCAACTATTCCTGCTTTTTCTACTATTTTTATAATTTCTTGTGGTGTAAGCTCGCTTAGTGATTTGTTAGGCTTAACACCCTCGAAAACCGTATATTTATCGTCATTTTCAATTACTATTGAGTTTACAAGCGAACCGTTTGGGTGCATGCGTGGCTCTATTGCAATAACAGTTCCAGATACAGAGGAATGTAGGTTTGCGGAAACGAAGGCTGTTGCCATTGCTATTAACTGACCTACTTTAACCCATTCACCTAATTTTACGACTGGCTCTGCTAATGCGCCAATATGCTGAGATAATGGGAAAATCATTGTTTTAGGTGCAGGTAAATCTTCTATTTTAAGGTACCTTGTATGCTCCTTTTTATCAGAAGGATGGATGCCACCCTTGAATGCTTTAAGTATCAATTATTTACCTCCTTTTAACACATATTGTACTAATATATGATATTATGTATTATACTATTTATAAATTTCAAATACAACCTTTTTTTAGTTCTTTTCAAAACGAAAATTGTATAGTATAATATAGATATGAGGAGGTGTCATTATGAGAATAGAAAGAATAGCACAAAACAAAATAAAGGTTACCCTTTCAAACGATGATTTGCTTGAATGGGATATTAGCTTTGAAAGCTTGACATATAACTCACCACAGGCGCAGGAGTTGTTTTGGGATTTAATGAAGCGTGCCGAGGAAGAAGCAGGCTTTTTTGCCGATGGTTCACAGCTTGTTGTGGAGGCAATGCCGACTCGCAATGACGGCTTTATTATGCTTATAACTAAGGTAGAGGAGGGCGACGAAACCACTCTTAAAAAGCTTGTTAAACCTAAAAGTAAAAGAGAGTTTAAAACAAAGAAACAAAAATATAGCATAAGCCCAATTGTCTTTGAATTTGATGCCTTTAATGATGTTGTAGAGGCTTGCAAAAATATAGAAAACCGTTTTATTGGTAACAGTAGTTTATATAAAAAAGATGGCAAATTCTTTTTAGTTTTAGATGTTGATAATGAATATTTAGCAGAAGATTTAAAGCTTCTACTTACAGAGTTTGCAAAAAAGGTAGATAATTCTTTTGTAAAAGAGGGCGAGCTTTTTGAACACGCTGAAATGTTGATTAAAGAATCTGCGGTTGAGAATTTTAATTCTTACTTTTAGGATGGTATAAATGGACATTAAAGATGTAAAAAGCTCAATTGATAGTGTAGTAAAAAGGAACACTGCTCGGTTTTTTATGCCTGGGCATAAAGGTCTTGGGAGTGTTATGCTACATTATGATGTAACCGAGCTTGATGGAACAGACAATCTCCACCATCCACAGGGGGCAATTCACACAGCACAGCATTTGGCGAGTGTCGCTTTTGGAGCTTTGCATACGTTCTTTTGCGTAAATGGTTCAAGCGTTGGGCTTCATACATTAATTATGTCTATTTGCAAAAGAGGGGATACACTTATAGTTGATAGGGGCTGTCATATATCTGTAATTAATGCACTTGTGCTTAATGACGTTCGCCCTGTTTTTGTGTACCCAAAATATAATAATCAATTTGGAATAAATGTTGGAATTGCGCCAGACGATGTTGCGCAGGCAATTAGTGAAAACCCTACTGCAAAAGGCGTTTTAATAACCACGCCAACATATTATGGTGTGTGTAGTGATGTAGGCTCAATCGCTAATTTAGTGCACAAGCACAATATGCCACTAATTGTTGATGAGGCACACGGTGCACATTTTTGTTTTAATGAGGCTTTGCCCTTATCTGCGCTTGAATGTGGTGCAGACGGAGTTGTTCAAAGTGCGCATAAAACCTTGACCTGCTTAACGCAAGGTGCACTTTTACATATTGGCACAGACAGAATAGATAAGCAAACGGTGCAAGAAAATTTGAATATGCTACACACCACAAGCCCATCTTATTTGATTATGTCTTCAATTGATGGTGCACGGTGTGAAATGAAACGAGTTGGTGAGGCTCGCCTTAAAAGGCTAATCGCAGAATGTAATAAGGTAAGGAAAAAGGTAAATGAAACTGGTGCATATCTTTGCTTGGACAAGCTTTGTGATGTGTATGATTACGACGAAACTCGTATAGTTATAAATGTAAGGAATGCTTTTGATGTACAGGCTATGCTTAGGAATAGCTATAATATATTAGTGGAAATGGTTGACGGCTTAAATATAGTTTTCATACCTACTATTAATAATAGATCTACAGATTTTTCTCGTCTTATTAAAGCGCTTACCGAGATTGCAAAAGCCCTGCCACCTTATGAGGACATTAATAATGAGCAAATGATGCCAAGGGCAAAATTGTTTATGCCTCCTGCACAGGCTTATTATTCACAGATAGAGATTGTATCACCAGAAGACGCAGTAGGAAAAATTGCGGCACGTTCGGTGTATAAATGCCCACCCTGTATGCCAATATTATGCCCAGGTGAAATGGTATCAAAGGAAATATTGCAAAGGCTTGTGGATAAGGTTACTGTGGTATGTAATACTATTTCGCATTTGAAATCTTTATAAAAATAATTGGAATTCAAATGCGAAATAGTGTGGCTGTTGGCTTGCTGTGCAAGTCTTACGCCACCCAATTCCAGTTTTTAAACTGGAATTGGTATAAATAAGAATTAGCTTGAAAAAAGTACATATAAGAAGTATAATATAATTGGATAGTATAACCAAAATGGGAGGGGTAAATTATGAAGCTTGTATTAGCAATAGTGCATGATGAAGACAGTGGAAAGCTTACTGATGAGCTTACCAAAAATGGAATATCCGTTACAAAGCTTGCTTCTACTGGTGGTTTTTTGCGTTCGGGTAATGTTACTTTAATCGTTGGAACTGAAGATGAAAATGTGGATAATGTTATAGAAATAATTAAGTCAAAATGCAAATCAAGAACCCAGCTTGTTGCGCCTATTTCTGCGAGTATGGGAATTGCTACTGGTTGGCCTGTAGAGGTTGATGTTGGTGGTGCAACTATATTTGTGCTTGATGTAGATAGGTTTGAAAAAGTATGAGGTTTGAAAATATATTAGGGCATATAAATGTTAAAAATGGGTTGCAAACTTCGCTTGATAATGGTAAGGTTTCGCATGCGTATATTTTTTGTGGCAAAAAGGGCATAGGTAAAACTATGGTCGCACACGCCTTTGCAGACGCTTTGACAGATGGAAGTATTGCAGATGTTACAGTTGTTACAAATGAAAAATATGATATTAAAACGGTTGCATTTTCTGTTGATGCTGTACGCAAAGCAAGAACTGAAATGTACACAAGGCCATATTTGGCTAATAAAAGGGTGTTTATATTTCCACAAGCGGACACGATGACGATAGGTGCGCAAAATGCACTTTTAAAAGTGTTTGAAGAGCCACCAGAATATTGCGTTATAATATTGCTTGCAGAAAATGAAAATTTGCTATTGCAAACCATACGCTCTCGTGCTATTACTGTGCGTTTTGCACAGTTGCCTAATGAAATTGTTGCTGAATATTTAAAGCAAAAATACCCTAATACTAATTTAGATGTTGTAGTTAAGCTAGCAGGGGGAAGTATACTTGCGGCTGATACGTTAATGTCACAGGAGGGGCTAAGCGAAATGCTTGGCGAATTTATTAGGCTTATGAGGGGTATTTCATCACCACAGAGGGCTAGTGCTTACGCAATAATAAACTTTTTAGAACGTGAAAAGGCTAATATAAATGTGCTTTTCGATGTTATGCTTATAATGTTTAGAGATACACTCTTGTATAACGGAGAAAAAAGTGATACAATGGCAATTAGCAATGTGCGTAGTGGGGCAATGCTAAAAGCAATTGATTTTGTAGAGGCTCGCCGTCGTTCACTTTCGTTTAACGCAAATTTTAGCATAGCAATTTCTGAACTGTTATTAAATACTTGGGAGGCAATCCATGATTGAAGTTATAGGTGTACGCTTTAAAAGCGTGGGAAAAATATATTATTTTGACCCAAACGGTCAAAAATTTGCCAAGGGTGAGCACGCAATAGTCGAAACCGTTAGAGGGCTTGAAATAGGCGAAATTATGCTTGCAAACCGTGATGTGCCTGAGGAAGCGGTAGTTATGCCATTGAAACAGGTTGTTAGACCTGCAACAAAAGCTGATTTTGAAAAGTTAGAGGAAAACACTCGCAAGGAAAAAGAGGCATTTGATGTATGTAATAAAAAGATAAAAGAGCATAAGCTTGATATGAAACTTATCGAGGTTGAATATACCTTCGATGGTAATAAAATTTTATTCTACTTTACAGCAGATGGTAGGGTGGATTTCCGTGACCTTGTTAAGTCACTTGCTACTGTTTTTAGAACACGAATTGAGCTTAGGCAAATTGGTGTGCGTGATGAAGCAAAAATGTTAGGTGGAGTTGGAATTTGTGGTAGGCCTTTATGTTGCCGAACCTTTTTAGGAGAGTTCGAGCCTGTTTCTATAAAAATGGCAAAGGAACAAAATTTATCACTTAACCCAACGAAAATTTCTGGAACGTGTGGCAGGCTTATGTGTTGCCTAAAATATGAGCAGGAAAATTATGAAGAAATGCTTAAATTTGTTCCAAAAGCAGATGCTGTTGTTAAAACACCAGATGGCAAAGGTGTTGTTATCGATAACAATGTTTTGGGTGGAACTGTTAGAGTTCGTCTTGACAACCCAGAAAACAATATGCTACACACATATAAAGCAAAAGATTTGGTTATAATTCGTGATGCGCCTGTTAGATTAACGCATGAAGAGATAGCGAAATTAAAACAATTAGAGGATAAATAAATTATTTGTCTAAATTAACTATTTATTTTTTAGCGCTTTCGTGCTAAAATATTATAGAAAATGCATATTATTATTTAAGGAGGTGTCTTAAATGGCTTATATTATCAATGACGAATGTATTAACTGTGGTGCTTGTGAGGCTGAATGTCCAGTATCTTGTATTTCTGCAGGTGGTGAAAAATACGTTATCGATGCTGATACATGTATCGATTGCGGAGCTTGTGCAGGGGTTTGCCCAGTAGATGCACCGAACCAAGCTTAATTTTGTTAATATAAAAACAGCTTGTGCATTTTTTTGCACAAGCTGTTTTTTTTGTCGAGACAAAATTTTGACTCAACCGAGGAATGGTCAAGACCATTCCCTACAAATGCTTTGTTGAAAATGTTATTATAAGTTCACCTGCTGTAAATTGCTACTTGAAAATTGTGAATGGCTAATGCCATTATCTCTTGCTTTTTTAAGTAAATAGTCGCATTTGCTTTGTGCAACAATAATTTGGTAGGAATATAGGTCGATAAGCTCATCGTTGTCGGCAAAATTAAAATTTTGGTTTGCAATTAGTAGCTCTCTTTTTGCTACTAATATATCTTGCAGAATTTCTTTAAGTAATGTTTCTTTTTGGTCTAAAAGCCTTTGTTGTTCATTTTCAAGCTCGTTTTCTTTATTATTTATCATTTTATCACCTCTATATAAATTATAGTCAAGCTATGTGGAAAATATACCCAAAATAGTACAAGTTAAAAAAATGTTGACAATTTGGAGCATATAAGATATAATCACTAATTGATACTGATTTTAGTTAATTAGTATGATTCCTTGCGTGCACTATAAGTGTATGCCAAAGTCCAGAGGGAGGTGTTAAAAATGGTTGAACATATCAACAAGTACGAAACAATCTTCATCGTTGACACAGCGAAAACAGAAGATGAAACAAATGCAATTGTTGAAAAGTTTAAGTCATTAATTGAAGCAAATGGTACAATTGAAAACGTTGATGTTTGGGGTAAAAGACGTTTAGCTTATCCAATTAATGATAAAAACGATGGTTTCTATGTGCTTATAAATTTCTTGGCTAAGTCTGAAGTACCAAAAGAAATTGAGAGAGTTTATGGCATTACAGATGGAATTCTTCGTTCTATTATTATTAGAAAAGACGAAAAGTAAGGGGTGCGATGTATGCTTAACAAAGTTTTATTAATGGGTCGCATGGTTCGTGATCCCGAGCTTAAATATACTGGTACAAACGTTCCTGTGTGTTCGTTTTCTATCGCAGTTGAAAGAAATTTTGCAAAGCCGGGAGAACAGCGCCAAGCTGATTTTATTAACATCGTAACATGGCGAAATACTGCTGAATTTGTTTCGAAGTATTTCGTAAAAGGACAAATGATAAATGTATGTGGCTCATTGCAAACTCGTACATGGGACGACGCACAAGGCGTTAAACACTATGCTACTGAAGTAATGGCTGATGAGATTAATTTTTGTGGAGATAAAAGCTCAGGCGGCTCAGCTGCTGGTGGTGGAAGCTTCCCACAAAATAATGCACCACATTCACCAAACGATGGGTTTGCGCCAGTTGATACTGACGATGACCTTCCGTTTTAATAGAAATTTAAGGAGGTTAACATAATGGCTGAAAGAGGAGATAGAGGCGATAGAGGAGAAAGAGGCGATCGTCCACAACGCAGAAAAGCTCGCAAAAAAAGTTGTCAATTTTGTATTGATAAAGTTACAGATATAGATTACAAAGACGTTGCGAAATTACGTCGTTTCCTGTCAGAGCGTGCTAAAATAGTTCCTCGTCGTATGAGTGGAAACTGTGCAAAGCATCAAAGACAAATGACAGCAGCAATTAAAAGAGCAAGAATTATTGCTTTCCTACCATTTACTGCTGAATAGTATTAATATTCATAAAGTCATCCTATGCTTAGGGTGACTTTTTCATTTTAAATTATACTTGCTTTTTATTATCATAACTTATATAATATAGGTTAGTAATACAGTTAGGAGGAATTATAATGAATAGAAAATTTTTCACGTCAGAATCAGTTACCGAGGGGCATCCAGATAAAATTTGCGATGCGATTTCTGACTCTATATTAGATGCAATATTAGCACAGGATAAATTTGCTCGGGTTGCCTGCGAGGTTGCTTGTACCACTGGGCTTGTTCTTGTAATGGGTGAAATATCTACAAATTGCTATATTGATATACAAAAAACTGCAAGAAATACTATTCGTGAAATAGGGTATGACAGGGCTAAATATGGCTTTGATTGTGAGACCTGTGCAGTTATTACTGCAATAGACGAGCAGTCAAGCGATATTGCTATGGGCGTTGATAAATCCTTAGAGGCGAAAAGTGGTGCTACTGACGGCAAGGATATTGGCGCTGGTGACCAAGGTATGATGTTTGGCTATGCGTGTGACGAAACAGAGGAGCTTATGCCTCTGCCAATTTCACTTGCACATAAATTAGCAAAGCGTTTATCCGAGGTTAGAAAGTTAAAACTTGTTGATTATCTTCGTCCAGATGGAAAAACACAGGTAACTGTTGAATATGATGGGGATAAGCCATTTCGTGTTGACACTGTTGTGTTATCTACGCAGCATAGCGAAGATGTTGAGCACGATACAATCGAGCGTGATATGATAGAGCTTGTTATAAAAGAAACAATTCCTGCACATTTAATAGATGCAGACACTAAATATTTTGTAAACCCAACAGGGAAGTTTGTTATTGGTGGGCCAAATGGTGATAGTGGGCTTACAGGCAGAAAGATTATCGTCGACACATACGGTGGCTATGCAAGGCACGGTGGTGGCGCATTTAGTGGAAAAGACCCAACAAAGGTTGATAGAAGTGCTTGCTATGCGGCACGTTATGTTGCGAAAAATATTGTTGCGGCAGGGCTTGCAAGCCGTTGCGAAATTCAGCTTGCTTATGCAATTGGTGTTGCAAAGCCAGTTAGTATTTTAATTGATACCTTTGGAACAGAAACAATTTCTGTTGATGAAATTCGTGCGAGAGTACTTAAAAACTTTGATTTGCGCCCAGCGGCAATAATTGAAATGCTTGACCTACGCAGACCAATATATAAACAAACATCTTCTTATGGTCATTTTGGTAGAACTGATATTGACCTGCCATGGGAAAGATGTGATAAGGCGGAATTGTTAAAATGAGGTTTATAGAACAGCCCATTACTGAAACACTTGAACAAAATTATATGCCCTACGCTATGAGTGTAATAATTTCCCGTGCTATTCCAGAGATAGACGGTTTAAAGCCATCTCATCGTAAGCTTTTATACACGATGTATAAAATGGGGCTTTTAAACGGAAGCCGAACAAAGTCGGCAAATGTTGTTGGTCAAACTATGAAGTTAAACCCTCATGGCGACGGAGCTATTTATGAAACTCTTGTGCGTTTATCTCGTGGAAACGATGCGCTTTTGCACCCATTTATAGATAGTAAGGGTAACTTTGGTAAGCAGTATTCAAGGGATATGGCTTATGCGGCTTCTCGTTATACTGAGGTTAAATTAGACGCAATTTGTAACGAAATATTTGGTGATATAGATAAAAATACAGTTGATTTTATAGATAATTATGATGGCACAACGAAAGAGCCACTCTTGCTTCCAACGAAATTTCCGAATATTTTGGTTAATTCAAACCAAGGAATCGCAGTTGGTATGGCATCTAATTTGTGTAGCTTTAACCTTAAAGAGGTTTGCGAAACTGCTATTGCGTTCCTTAAAAACCCTACTTCTGACATTGCCAAAACCCTTATTGCGCCAGACTTTTCAACAGGTGGCGAGCTTATATATAACGAAGCGGAAATTCGTGAAATATATAAAACTGGTAGAGGTGGCATAAAGGTTAGGTCGAAATACACCTTTGATAAAAAAAATAATTGTATTGATATATCCGAAATACCATATACAACAACTGTTGAGGCGATAATTGATAAAATTATTGACCTTATTAAGCAGGGCAAAATTAGGGAAATTACTGATATTCGTGACGAGACAGACTTGAATGGTCTTAAAATTACAATTGATTTGAAGCGTGGCACAGAGGCAGACAAGCTTATGACACGATTATTTAAAATGACACCACTTATGGACTCCTTTGGTTGCAATTTTAATGTTCTAATTGGTAATACTCCAAAGGTACTTGGTGTTCGTGAGCTTTTGCACGAGTGGACACTTTTTAGAATTGGCTGTATTAAACGCCAAATTGCATTTGATATAAATAAAAAATCTGAAAGATTGCACTTATTACAAGGTCTTGAAAAAATACTCCTGGATATTGACAAGGCAATTAAGCTTATTCGTGAAACAGAGCAGGAAAGCTTGGTTATTCCAAACCTTATGAATGGGTTTGACATTGATGACGTTCAGGCAGAATTTATTGCTGAAATACGACTTCGTAACCTTAATAAAGAGTATATTCTAAAGCGCACACAGGATATTGAATCGCTAATTGATGAAATTGCGTTGCTTCGTGCAACACTTGGTGATGAGGGCAAGGTTAAGGCTGTAATCGCAGGTGAATTAAAGGATATAAGCAAAAAATATGGCGCAGATAGGCGCACAACGACAGTATCTCCAGATGAAGTAGAGGAATTTTCTGAAACTGAATTTATTGAGGATTATAACGTTAAAATATTTCTTTCTCGTGATGGCTACCTTAAAAAGATTGCACATACTTCACTTCGTGGGGCTTCGGAGCAAAAGCTGAAAGATGGTGATGTTATGGTGCAGGAATTTGACGTTACTAATAAATCCGAGCTTCTTGTTTTCACCGATAGGTGTAATGTATATAAGGCGAAAACCTATGAAACAAACGATTGTAAGGCAAGCCAGCTTGGTGATTACTTGCCAAATACGCTTAATATGGATGAAGGTGAGCGTGTAGTTGGAATGGCTGTAACCACCGATTATAAGGGGTATATGCTGTTCTGCTATGAAAATGGTAAAATAGCGAAGGTTGACGTTTCGAGCTATGCCACAAAGCAAAACCGAAAAAAGCTTACAAATGCATATAATGAGGCTTCGCCACTTGTTAAGCTGTTTCAAATAACTGAAGATGTGGACCTTGCAGCATTTTCAAGCATAGATAAGCTGTTGATATTTAATACCTCAAATATTGCATCTAAATCAACTCGTGATTCGCAGGGTGTAAATGTTATGACACTTAAAAAAGCCGCACGTCTAAAAGATGTAAAGCTATCAACGGAGCTTAATTTAAAAGAAATTAGCTATTATAAAACTAAAAATATTCCTGCTGTTGGTTGCTTTATAAAGGATGATGACAGCAAAACCGTTCAAACAAGTTTATTTTAATTCGTAACATAAAAAAAGCCCTCCGCATAGTATGTATTATAAACTATAAAGGAGGGTATTTTTTATGTCTTGTAATCAGTGTAATCCTTGCAATAACGGTATATTCGGTGGAAATGGCGATTGGATTTGGATAATAATTGGAATAGTTGTAGTTATTGTTTTGTTTAATGACAACAATGGCGGCATTTTTGGCGGATGCGATTGTGACGACAGGTGCTAAATAATAACGAACATATTACTAACTGAAAAACCATCTTACTACATATACACTTGCCAGTATTCCTGTTAAATCTGCGAGTAATGCGGCTTTGACAGTGTAGCGTGAATGCTTTATTCCAACGCTTCCTAAATATACTGCAAGTGTATAAAATGTTGTTTCGGTTGAACCCATCATAACAGAAGCTGCTCTGCCAATAAAGGTATCTGCACCGTGGATTTTAGTTAAATCTGTAACAATTGCAAGTGCGCCACTGCCAGAAATTGGTCTCATAAGTGCAAGTGGGACAAGCTCCTTTGGAAAATTTATAATTGAAAGTAGTGGGGACAGTAAGTTGCAAAGCATATCAAGTGCGCCAGAGGCACGAAACATTGCAATCGCTGTTAGTAGCCCAACAAGTGCAGGTAGAATTCTTATAGTTGTTTCTATGCCATCTTTTGCGCCCTCAATAAAGCAATCAAAAACAGCCACTCTTTGCAAAAGCCCATAGCCAATTATTGTTGCAAACATAAGTGGTATAACTAAAATAGATATATTGCTCATACTTTCCCTCCAAATGCAAAAAGCTTTGTAGCACAAACCCCAACAATTATTGCACAAAGGCTTGCAATCCAAACAGGCGCTATTATCTCAAACGGGTTGCTACTTCCAATGCTCTGCCTAATTGCGATAACAGTAGAGGGTATAAGCTGAAGTGAGGCAGAGTTTATAACCACAAACATACACATATTATCACTTGCAACAGAGCCTCTATCTATTCGAGATAGCTCTTTCATAGCTTTAAGCCCAAGTGGGGTTGCGGCGTTAGACATTCCAAATAAATTTGCTACCATATTCATAACAATGCTATCCATTGCAGGGCTGTTTGGTGGAAGTGTTGGGAACAGAATTTTTGTTAGGGGTCTTAGCACCTTTGCAAAAATGGTTATAATGCCACCTTCGCTTGCAATTTTCATAAGCCCAGTCCATAGGCACATAATGCCAAGCAGAGAAATAGACAGGGTAACAGCATCTGATGCACCATTCATTGCACCAGTTGTAACAGCTTCTAACCTTCCTGTAAATGCTGCAAATATAAGTGATATAAGCATTAATGCGCCCCAAATGTAATTAAGCATTAAAAAAACACCCCCATTATTAGTATGAAAAATTGCGGACAATAATTCCAATGTAAAATATTTGAAAAAATATATTGACGAATTATGGGAAATATGATAGAATACTGTTATAATATGAATGAGGAGGGGGAATAAAATGAAATCAACAGGTATAGTAAGGAAAGTTGACGAATTAGGAAGAATAGTATTACCCATCGAACTTAGAAGAACTCTTAACATTGCAGAAAAGGATTCTCTTGAAATTTTTGTAGAAGGTGAATCTGTAGTTTTATCAAAATATCAACCAGCTTGTATTTTTTGTGGGGATGCTAAAAACGTAGTTTCTTTTAAAGAAAAAAATGTTTGCCCTAAATGTATTGCTGAAATAAGAAAATAGATTCAATATAATTTCCTTTTGTTAAGATTTTAGGAAATACTTTATAGTCCTCTTAAGCTTAGCGTTATTTGCTAACTTAAGGGGCTTTTTATTACGCCAAAAAACCGCTTATTCCGTAAGGATAAGCGGTTTTGTTATGGAGCTGATGAGGAGGATCGAACTCCTGACTTCCTCATTACGAGTGAGGTACTCTACCATCTGAGTTACATCAGCGAATGTCTTAACAACGTATATTTTAAGGCATTTTTGCCTAATTGTCAATGGCTTATTTTGAATGGCGCATAGCAAAAACAATGGCTGATATAGTTATAATAATAGTAATGATAAATGGTGAGGCGATTAAAACTGCTGTGCTTTTAATAATTCCTAAAAAGTTAAGCTGAAGCATTGTTAGTATTATGTTTATGCTAAGCCCAGACATAAAAGTGAATATAGACCATTTGCGCCTAAAATAAATATTATGCTCAATGGAGGCTTCGATTTTTGTTTTATCGGCAAAGTAATTAGATTTAGTGATATATGAATGAATTGTTAGCATAATTAGTAATATAACAGCTTGAATTATCGGCATAACATAGGCATTTGCATTTAGCGAGATAAAAACCGTTGCGCCTATTATTATAACATATAGTGAGTACCATAAAGGAGAAATGGCATTTTTGACATCATTTTTTGGTATATAATTAAGCTGTATATCCTTTTGCATATTTTCCCACTCTTCAATAGAAATGATGTTTTTAACTAATCGATTGTTGAAAAAATACAGTGTAAGGCAAAGGAGCGCATAGGTAAAAATTGATATTTGAAGCACTAAATATGACATAACGGGAATTTGTGACACCGACAAAACACAGCCAATGATAATTGCAAAGTATGTGTATGTTCGGTTTATTTTTTTAATTCTTGGGTGCTTTTTTGCATCACTATTTAACAGAACTCCAAAGAATGTTCCGCTTCGTGAAATATATGGCGTGAATGCAAAAATGGCAATTAATGGTGCGAAAGTACAAAGCAAAGTGGAGAAAAACAGCAATTTATTCAAAAAAGTTCACCTCATATAGCATTATATCACAAAAAAACACAGTTTTAAAACATTTTTCTTGACAATTTGCAACAAAAGACATATAATACCAATAAGGTGACGAATTTCATAAGGGGTGGCAGGTAGGTGCAAAGCGAAAACTCAAATATTGTGCAAAAAAGCTGTGCGCTTGACAAAAGTAGCCTTTCCGATGAAAAGCTTGTTACTTTAGCAATGAGTGGTAGTAATGAAGCGCAAGAAATGATACTTAATAAGTATAAAAATTTTGTTAGGGCGAAGGCTCGAACATATTTTTTGGTAGGCGCAGATAGTGACGATATTGTACAAGAGGGAATGATTGGGCTTTACAAGGCAGTTCGAGATTTCAAGGCGGACAAGCTTTCATCATTTAGAGCCTTTGCTGACCTTTGCATTACACGTCAAATAATTACTGCTATTAAAACTGCAACACGAAACAAGCATTTGCCACTTAATTCTTATGTTTCCCTTAATAAGCCGATTTATGATGATGATTCGGAAAGAACTCTTATGGATGTTATAACCGAAGAAACTGTTAGCGACCCAGAGGAGCTTATGCTTCACAAGGAAGCAGTTGCTTCAATAGAAGTGAAAATAGGGAAAGAACTTAGTTCTTTTGAAAAAAGTGTGCTTGAATTATATCTTGATGGGCGCTCGTACCAAGAGATAGCAGAAAATTTAGGAAAGCATGTAAAATCTGTAGATAATGCTTTGCAGAGAATAAAGAAGAAACTTTATAAGTGCATAAAACTCGACCAAACAGAGTAACAATATGCCTTGCAATACTAGACCTGTCCGCCAACCCCAGTACGGCGGCAAAATTGGTCTTTTTTCCACCGGACAATACAGCCAGAACCCACCAATACATAAAGTATTGGCAGAACCTGTCTGAACCGCCCGGCAGAAAAAATCCTTAATTATCCGCTCGCACGGAGTTAGCGGAAAGGTCTATAAGTTTTAGCAAATAAATTTGCGGGTATAGCTCAATGGTAGAGTTCCAGCTTCCCAAGCTGGCTGTGCGAGTTCGATCCTCGTTACCCGCTCCACGCAATACATATATATAGCCCACGTAGCTCATGTTAGTTAGAGTGCTGCGTAACACAGAGGAATCGGTGCAAATCCGGTCGTGGCAAATATGATTTTTTTTAAAGTGAGGGGAAAAACAATGTACGAGGACAAGACACTAGTATGTAAGGACT
>Ga0247840_10003827_pt1 | contig 24772 bp, 21 predicted proteins | sample LaCruzMarch2015__FD_192404 | JGI IMG/M metagenome (GOLD analysis project Ga0247840, IMG submission 192404) | Freshwater microbial communities from meromictic Lake La Cruz, Castile-La Mancha, Spain - LaCruzMarch2015_17m | ecosystem: Environmental > Aquatic > Freshwater > Lake | place: Spain...
CCAAATAACATATATGCTACCGCAATCTAAACATACAAAATCAAACCTTTTGAAAATGGATGATGAGCAGAATGACCTCTATAATATTGTCAAAATTTTATAGGGTGTCCCAATGCGGAAAACAGGATATTATTAAGGTGTTTGGTAATTGCAGGACGTTGAACTGCGAAAAGTTCTGCTATTTTACTTTGAGGCATCCATATTGTTTCGTTTTGCAACAAAACATCCACTTTAATATCTCCATTATCGGTTTTATAAAGTAAAAATTCTCTATTGGGGCTATATTTCGACTATCATAATTTACAGCCCGACCCGTAGGGGCACGCCCACATTATAAAATTAGATGTTAGAAATTTGAAATTAGAAATAAGAAGAAAACGACATACAGAAAATGCATTAATTCACGGTTTATATCGTTGATTTTCTATTATTTATGTTTCAGGGTTATATTTTAATGATTATTTAATTTAACTGTTTTCGTTATTCGGTTTTTTTTACGAAATTTGCAGACTTAAAATTCAGCAAAAATAATAGGCAATTTTAAGTAAAAAATTAAGGTGAAAGATACTAAGTACATTTTCGTTACGGGTGGTGTTACCTCCTCGCTTGGCAAAGGCATTATTGCGGCATCGCTTGGTAAACTGTTGCAAGCTCGCGGCTTTAAAGTAACCAACCAGAAATTAGATCCCTACATTAATGTGGACCCGGGAACGCTAAATCCCTACGAACATGGCGAATGTTATGTAACTGTTGACGGGCATGAGGCCGACCTCGACTTGGGGCATTACGAACGCTTTTTGGGTGTGGAAACGCGCAAAGCAAACAATGTAACTACCGGTAGGATATACCAAAATGTAATTAATAAAGAGCGTCGTGGCGACTTTTTGGGAAAAACAGTCCAAATCATTCCACACATTACCGACGAAATTAAACGTAACATAAAACTACTTGGCAGCAAAGGCGAATTCGACTTTGTAATTACCGAAATTGGTGGCACAGTAGGCGATATTGAATCGCTGCCTTACATCGAAAGCGTGCGTCAGCTTAAATGGGAATTAGGGAAGCATTGCTTGATTATACACCTTACCTACGTGCCTTATTTGGCTGCTGCTAAAGAACTTAAAACAAAACCAACACAGCATTCGGTGAAAGCTTTGCAAGAGCAAGGGGTACAAGCTGATATTTTGGTATTGCGCACGGAACACAATATTCCGATTGAAATGCGCAAAAAAGTGGCACTTTTTTGTAATGTTGAGCCCACGGCCGTGATGCAATCAATTGATGTTCCTTCCATTTACCGCGTGCCAATGAACATGCAGGAAGAAAAGTTAGACGAAGTGGTGTTGACAAAAATGGGTTTTGATTTGGCTAAAACACCCGAAGCCGACATGACCAAATGGACTGCTTTTGTCGAAAAACTCGAAAGTGCTAAAGAAGAAGTTCGTATCGGAATTGTTGGTAAATACGTGCAATTGCCCGATGCTTACAAATCTATTATTGAATCGTTGATACATGCCAGCGCCTACAATTGTCGAAAATTGAAACTCGAATTGATACTTTCGGATAAAATATCGGACGAAAATGTGGAAAAGAAATTAGCCAAATTGGATGGTATTATTGTGGCGCCCGGGTTTGGTCAACGTGGTATGGAAGGAAAATTTGCAGCTTTGAAGTTTGCCCGCGAAAATAACATTCCTTGTTTGGGAATTTGTATGGGAATGCAAACCATGTCGATAGAATTTGCTCGTAACGTGCTGGGATTGAAAGATGCAAACAGCACTGAAATTGACCCAAGCACTCCTTACAATATTGTAGACATTATGGAAGAGCAAAAAAACATACTCGACCTTGGCGGCAGTATGCGACTTGGAGCTTATAAATGTAAACTCAAACGCGGCTCGAAAGCCTACAAAATTTACGGAAAAGAAAATATAAGCGAACGCCACCGCCATCGTTACGAGTTTAACAATGCGTTTAAAGAACAATTTGAAGAGGCAGGCATGATTTGCAGTGGATTGAATACCGAATCGGATTTGGTGGAAATAATTGAACTTAATTCGCACAAATGGTATGTGGGTGTTCAGTTTCACCCCGAATACAGCAGTACGGTGGTAAACCCGCATCCGCTGTTTATTAATTTTATAAAATCGGCGATAGAGAAGTAGTTTATAAAGTTTAAATTAAGTTGCCCCAAACCCCTAAAGGGGCTTAAAGAAAAGATACCATTCGGTACAATTCAACATCCCCTTTAGGGGCTTGGGGCAATATTATCATATTAGAAAAAAATGGATAAAAACACAATTTTAGGATTTGTATTAATCGGACTGATATTAGTCGGTTTTTCGGTACTTAGTCGCCCCAGCGAAGATGAAAAAGCGCAACAGCAACGTTACAACGACTCGATAGCCTTGGTTCAGGAAGCTGAATTAGCAAAACAAGAGCAGCTAAAGAAACAACCAACCATTCAACCAACAGATACCGCAGTACAAGTTGCAAGTACAGATACATCAGCACTTGCTGATGCTTTTGGTGCTTTTGATGTAGCTGCCCGCGGCGAAGTAAAAACAGTTGTACTCGAAAATGAATTGGTAAAACTTAACGTTTCTACCAAGGGCGGACGTATTGTTTCGGCTAAACTCAAAAAATACCAAACTCACGACACACTGCCCCTGATTTTGTTCAACGAAGCCGAAAGTAGCATGGGATTTACTATTGTTACCAACAACAACCGTGTTGTAAACACCACCAATTTGTTTTTTGAACAAAACGGTGTAATTGCAAAAGATAGTAAAGGAAATCAGACACTTACCATGCGTCTGAAAACCTCAACTAACGCTTACCTCGATTTTGTGTATACGCTTCCGGCAAACGATTACATGATGAATTTCAGCCTAAAAGCGAATGCTTTGAATACCGTAATGCCGGCAGGTACCAACTCATTGGAAATGCAGTGGGCTTCGAAAATTCGTCAGCAGGAAAAGGGTTACACGTTCGAAGACCGCTATGCACAAGTACATTATAAATTTGTGGCCGACGATGTAGAAACGCTAAGCGCAACAAGCGACGACGAGAAAAAACTTCCTAACAAAATAAAATGGGTTTCGTATTCGGGACAGTTTTTCAGCACCATTTTTATTGCCAACGATGCATTTACTTCTACAACCATTAAAAGTGTAAAAGAAACAGAAGGCAGTGGTTACCTAAAATCGTACACTTCGGATTTGGTAGTAGGATTCGACCCAAGCGGAAAAACAAGTACAGATTTCCAACTGTTTTTTGGACCAAACCAGTACAAAGTACTAAGTGCTTACGATAAGGAATTGGATGGCGAAAACAAATTATTATTGCGAAGTATCATTCCACTGGGTTGGGGAATTTTTGGCTGGGTAAACCGCTTTGCCATTATCCCCATGTTTAACTTTTTCAGTACATTTATTTCCAACTTTGGGTTGATAATACTGTTAATGACTTTGGCAATCAAGCTTATATTATTCCCGCTCACCTACAAATCGTATATTTCGAGTGCAAAAATGAAAGTTTTGAAACCCGAAATTGATGAAATAAACGCACGCATTCCGGCAGATAAAATGGCCGAACGCCAAAAAGCGACTATGGAACTTTACGGAAAAGTGGGTGTAAGCCCTATGAGTGGCTGTATTCCTACATTGCTTCAAATGCCAATCCTTTTTGCCATGTTTAGCTTTTTCCCGGCAGCTATTGAGCTCCGTCAGGAAAGTTTCCTTTGGGCAACCGACCTTTCGTCGTACGACTCAATTTGGAGTTGGAGCACTTACATCCCGCTTGTCTCCACTTATTTTGGTAATCATATCAGCTTATTTACGCTATTAATGACCGTTACAACAATAGTTTACACCAAACTTAATATGGCCAATACACCTACTACCGACCAAATGGGTGGCGCTATGATGAAGTGGATGATGTACCTGATGCCGGTAGTATTTATGTTTATGTTCAACAGCTATGCATCAGGTTTGAGCTATTACTACTTTATTTCTACTTTACTTTCTATTGCTCAAACTTACGCGATTCGGGCTACGGTTGATGAGAAAAAATTGCTGGCGCAATTGCATGCTAAACGTGTTGCCAAAAGTGCTGCTCCAAAGAAAAGCGGTGGATTTATGGAACGCCTTGAAAAAATGCAACGCGAACAACAGAAAAAAATAAATACTAAAAAGTAATTAGTTACAAGTATAAAAGCGCAATAAATCTGATTTGACGATTGGAAGTATTGCGCTTTTTATATAAATATTCAAGAAATGGAACGCGGATTTAGCGGATTATTTTTTAAAAGATAACTGATTAATAAACGGATTATTAAATTTCATAAATGAAATTTTCAGATTGAAGATGTTGCGTCTCTATATTTCATCCTAATTTTGACTTGTCAAAATTTAAATCCGATTTAAATCTGTTTTTTTCAATTTATATCTGTTTTAATCTGCTTTATCCGCTTCTCCCGTTGAGACGGGACGTCGAAATACTCCGTCCGCGTTGCTATTCTTTTGAATTTCTTTCTCTTAAAAATTAATCTTTAATCTGTCAAAGCAGAATTATGTTACAAAAAAATATTATTTCAATATCAAAAATCAAAATTGCAATTATTACATTTTTAATGGTAATTCTTGCAAGTTCGTGTACAAACAACAAACGATTCGAGATTAAAAACAGTGAACCTCAAAAAGCACTTCAACTAATCCGTTTCGATTCGTTGCTTCTAAATGCCGACACATCAAATCTGCGAGCTGAAGTTAACCGATTTTACAGCGATTTTCCTACATTTATGCCCTATTTTGCCGAACAAATAATGGGTGCAAATCCAAACGATACAGCTGAGGTTACCCGATTAATCAAAGCATTTCGTACCAATAAAGAATTCAATAAAGTAAATGCCGATGTTCAAAAAACCTTTGAAACTGTAGATTCCATAAAATCGAATATCTCCGAAGCCTATCAATATCTAAATCATTTTTTCCCTGAAATTAAAACGCCTCCGGTATATTTTTTCGTTTCCGGCTTTAACCGCTCTATCATTCTCGAAGACGATTTTGTTGGTATTGGGTTGGACTTGTATCTTGGTAGTAACTATCCTAAATACGCCGAAATAAGCTATCAATATATGGTTTACAACATGCGTCCGGCAAGCATAGCCCCCGATTTAATTTCGGCATTGTTGTTCCGACATTTTCAATTCGATGGTGGGCAAGACCGACTTTTGGAAAACATGCTTTATCGCGGAAAAATAATGTATGTACTATCAGTTGTAATGCCTGACCTCGCAGCAAACGACGTTATGGGCTACACACGCTTTCAGTGGGAATGGAGTCGCAAGTACGAAGAAAAAATATGGAATACCATTGTTGGGCAAAAAGATATATATTCGTCCGACCAATTGTTGATGAATAAATACTTAAACGACGCTCCGTTTACAGCCACCGTTTCGCAGGAATCGCCCGGAAGATTAGGCACCTGGATAGGTTGGCAAATAGTTCAGAGTTACATGGATAAAAATCCGGAAGTTACGCTGCAACAATTAATGAAAACGAAGGATTATCAGTTAATTCTGAATAAATCGGAATATCAGCCTTAAAGTTGAAACTTTTTAAGTCCTATTTTGTTCGATAGTAAATTAACAACATATCAATAGTAAATAGTAACTGACAAAATAGTAAATTCTTAGAATGAACTGGACAACAAATAACATTCCTTCGCTTGCCGGCAAAACAATAATTGTAACCGGTGGAAATAGCGGTCTCGGATTACAATCGGTAAAAGCTTATGCCGAAAAGGGCGCAACAGTAATTTTGGCTTGCCGAAACTACGATAAAGGCGAAGCAGCCAAAAACGAAATTCTGAAATCGGCTCCTGCGGCTCAAATTGTAGTTATGACGCTCGATTTGGCCGATTCAACGTCGGTACAAACCTTTGCCGAACGTTTCAACCGCGAATTTAAGCGTTTAGATATTTTACTTAATAATGCCGGAATTATGATGCCACCGTACCAACTCACCAAAGATGGTATCGAAAGTCAGCAAGGCACTAACCATTTTGGTCATTTTGCACTTACGGGCTTATTGCTCGAAAAGTTAAAAGCAACACCTGCTTCGCGCGTTGTAAATGTGAGTAGTATTGCTCACAAACAAGGCAAAATGGATTTCGATAATTTACTTTACGTAAATGGGAAAGGATATAGTCCTATGGCTGCTTACGGTCGTTCGAAGCTCGAAAACTTACTTTTTACGTATGGATTACAAGAATATTTTACCAAAAATAAATTAGATATAAAAGCCGTTGTAGCACATCCGGGCGTATCGGACACCAATCTTTTTAGCAGCATTGGTGGAAGTTTTTTACAAACCATTCTCAAACCACTTTTTAAATTATTTATTCAGCCAGCTTCGATGGGTGCTTTGCCACAATTGCGTGCTTCGGTTGACGAATCGGTGGTTGGTGGCGAATATTTTGGGCCTAATGGAGCGAACGAAATGAAAGGATATCCCGTTATAGTACGCCCTAACAATCATGCGCTCAACAAAGAACATATCCAACAACTTTGGGCGGTATCCGAAAAAATTACGGGTGTAAAATTACAATAAAATTAATTTTAGTTTTATAAGTCGCATTCTTTTGTAAAGGATGCGGCTTTTTTTATGCAAAAGAAATAATAATTCGATTAAGATGTTATACATTTACATCTTCAATCGTCATACTAATACATGAGCCAAGAACGATTTAAGGCAGAGGTTCTGCCTATACGCGAAAAGCTTTTCCACCTTGCGCAAAAATATCTGGTGGAAGAGCAGGATGCCGAAGACGCCGTACAGGAAGTGCTTCTGAAACTTTGGCATACGCGGGATTCGCTTAGCAATTACGACAATGTAGCAGCTTTTGCAACAACGGTTACAAAAAATCATTGTCTGGACAGATTGAAAACGAAAAACCGAACCGAACCGCTCGACGATTCGTACAACATACGAGCCGGAACCGACAATCCATATTTGCAGCTCGAACGAAAAAATTCGGAAGAACTTGTTCGGAAGATAATTGAGAAACTGCCTGATTTGCAACAAGCTATTATTCGAATGAAAGATATGGAAGAGTACGAAGTAGACGAAATTGCCGAAATAACAGGAACAAAAGTAGAAGCAGTACGGGTAAATTTGTCGAGAGCCCGTAAAAAAGTTCGCGACGAATATTTAAAATGGACGAATTGATAATTACGAGAAATACAGTTAGGAGTTACGAGATTCAAGATTTCAAAAATCGAGAGATATTCTTTGAATAAAAATAAATATTATATGAAACTATATATCCCCAAAAAAATAAGCATTTCGGAAGCCGATAGGCTAATTGAAAAATACTACGATGGTTTGACCACTGTAGCAGAAGAACAAAAGCTACATAAGTTTTTGATGAAACCGAATTTACCCGACAAGTACCGAGCCGAGCAGGCAGTGTTTGGGTATTTAAAAGCCGACAAAAAGAAAAACAAAATAATGTTCCCCGCTTATTTACAACGAGTTGCAGTTGTTGCTCTTATTCTTACAAGTGCTTTTACTATTCAAACGTTAGTAGTTGGTCAGAATACAGCTTATGCTATTGTAAATGGAAAAAAAATTACTAATAAAGCTGATATAGAAAATATTGCCATGAATTCGCTTCGGGAAATCACGTCGACAAACAACGAAGTAGAAGAGGGGCTAAATGCTATTAATAACACAAAAATTGTTGAACAACAACTCGAAGTGTTTAACAGTATGGACGATTTAAAATAAAAACAACAAAAATGAAAACAGCAAAAAAATACAGCCTGCTTTTACTGCTCACAATTTGGAGTAGTACAACACTAATGGGGCAGTCGGATTTAGAGATCCGAAAGGTTTTTGAAGAATATGGCAATAGAAAAGGAGTTGTCATGGTAGAGCTAAAAGGCAAAATGCTTGATGATTACGATTTTACAGCATTTAAAAGTATTGTTATTAGCAATCAGCCCGAAGCCGGAGATTTTATCCGAAAATGTCTGACAAAAGACGAAGCCGGAGCAAAAAAAGTAAAACAAGTTGTTTCGAGTGGCAAAGCAACATCCATTATCTTGCAACTTTCACCCAAAGAAGACACAAACCGACTGATACTTTTTAACGAAAGTAGTGGAAACCCGCCAAAAATCACACTTATTTACATTGAATCGGACGAAAATGCCGATGATGTGCTTAAATTGGTGTTGAAGAGGAAATGATGTGATGTTTATTGACTACAGTCGACAGACGACAGACGACGGAGAACAGAAAGTCAAAAGTCTATTAATAACGCGAAGCAAATAACAACAAATAACGCAAAGCAAATAACAATTAAATAACGCCCAAAGGGCAAATAACAATAAAAAACAATGAAAAAGATTATTATTTCCACAATTGCATTCCTTGTTGGATTGCTACATGCAAGTGCTGCTAATGAAGTGCTTACCGATACTACTTTTAGCTATCAGAATAAAAAAGTTCAGATTGAAGATAGTGTAGGAAAGATTAAGGTGAAAATTGTAGATAACGAAAACAATGAATACAAAACAGTGTACGAAGGTGTTTTTAGCGACGAAAAGAGTTACGAAAAATGGACTGTTATGGAAGAGTGGGGAATAAACATACCTTTCCTGAATAAACCTAAAAAGAGTTACAAAATGGAACCGCATTGGGCTGGTTTTGGATGGGGTTTTGCAAATTTTACAGATGCAAACCTACAACTCAATAATGTTGGTAATGTTTCATTAAAATCGGAACTTTCGAACGAATTTTATTTTAACCCTATCGAAAAAATTGTTCCGATTATTGGCAATAATGTGGGTATTACTACTGGTTTAGGGCTTAACTGGCGCAATTATCATTTGGATAATAACACGCATTTAATTGAAAATCGGGGCGTAACAATTGTAGATAATACTGGAACAGATTACACATTTAGTCGTTTGCGTGTTTTCAGCATTACAGTTCCGGTTTTATTGGAGTTCCAACACAAATTAGGCACAAAACACGATTTCTTTGTTTCAGCTGGTATTGTAGGTGGAGTTAATACCTCATCAACCTACCGAATAAAATACACCGAACCCGATGGCGACAAAGAAAACCGTGTGGAAAGCAAAGGATTAAACATTGCACCGCTTACACTCGATTATATGGCTCAAATTGGTTATGGCTCGTGGAGTGTGTTTGCAAAATATTCACCATTCGATTTATTCCAATCGCAAAAAGGACCAAAGGTAAAAGCTGTATCGCTGGGCGCAACGCTCAATTTCTAAAAACATTAAAAATAAAAAGAACGCAAATTACACGAATAAACGCAAATAAGAATAAGTATTTAAATATGTATATTTCAGCAATATATCATATTCTAAATATAAATAAATTTGCGTTTATTTGCGTAATTTGCGTTCAAAATGAATTTTCGAAGTTAACTCAGACTTCTATTTCTTGAAAAAATGCGATTTTACTAATGCTTCAAACTCAGCATAATCGCGGTAACCAAGTTCCGATTTGTATGAAGTAGCACTGTTTACAAAAACTATGGTTGGCATAGCTTCCACTTTAAATTTTTTAGCCAACTCAGGTTCCAAATCCACATCAATTTTATAAACTATTAATTTACCATTGTACTTATTCTGAATGGCCTGTAAATGAGGAGCTAACATTTTACATGGGCGACACCAGGTAGCGTGAAAATCAAGAATAATGGGTAATTTACCTTCGCGCGTAAACGATTTGTTTTTGTCGAAGTTCCACACCTTGGCTTTAAAAGTTTTTGTATTCAACTCTTCAATTTTTACATTCGCAGTTGATTGAGCCGTAGCCGAAAAAGCTACTAACAGGCTAAAAAGCAATAGATAAGCTGTTTTTTTCATTTTTTATATTGTGTTATTATTGATATTTCTTATAATCTTAATTCGTAATTCTTAATTCGTAACTTACTCTTTGTATAATAAATTTATTTTTCCAATGCGTTGTTGTGCAATACGTAAATCATTCTCAGCTTTTCGCAACAACTTACGTGCCTGAGCAAATTTAAATGTTTCCGAAATTGCTACTTTATCAGCCTGCTGAAGCACATAGCCTGAATTCTTTGCACCTAACAAATTGACTTTTAGCGACAAGCCTTTATTTGTATGTATAAATTCAGCAATTCCGCCATCTGCTTCGTTTTTAAAAGTCAGTTGTTCGTAATAGCGTTCACCATCGTTAAATGCATGTAAAACACCTGTATTTTTTGCTACTGTATCGGTAGTAACTGTCATTCCAGCAACCGCAACCTGAATTGTAAACTGATTTAGTTTTGCACCCGAATACATACTTGTCAGGTATGTATCGCCGTTTTCGTCCACTTCGTACTTTAAATAGTTTCTTCCTGTATTTTGTTCACCAACTTGTGATTTATAAACATATTTTCCGATTTTCTCGTACTTTTCATTTTTTTGGAATACGAAATTTTTGAATAATTGTTCATATCCGGATTTTAATTCGGGTAAAATTTTGGTACAATAATTCACAGTTCTGTAACTTTCGCGAAGTATTATTGTATCTTCCAGTGCAACGGCTAATTTACGCTTATCGACCAAACGGGGATAAAGGGCATGAATGCTGTCAATTTCCGATTTTGCTTCGTTGAGTTTATTAGCCGAAATAAGTGCACGTATAATGTCTAACCTTTTATCAGCTTGTTTTTCTTCCTGCTTGCGAGAGTTGCACGAAAAAGATACAAATATCAGAGTAAGAAGTAGTACAAAACTTATTTTAAAATGCATAATGCCGTTTTTTTTCAAAAAAATTAAAATTCGAGACCAAACGAAAACTCCATATTGGCAGGAATTATGTAAATTGGCTCTGTGTAGGGATGATTCGTGTCGGTCATATAGTTTTCGCCATTCGAAATGCTGGATAATGCATTTTTATAATTTACCTCCACAAAAATCTTCAACTTATCGGTTACACTATAGCGCGAACCTACACCTGCAAAAAAACCAACTACAGTAGGGTAAGTTAATTCTTTCAGCACATCGGTATTTTCCAAAACTTTGCCAGAGGCCGATGCATACATTTTTTCGTTTGCCGACAAAATAAAACCAGTTGTAACACCACCTTGTAGATAATAATTGTATTTGTTTACGGTAGGTGTTTTAATTTTTATACCAAGCGGAACTTCCAAAATCTGATAATTAGTCTTGAAATAATCCTTATATTTAACATCGCCCAGCGAGCGACTATCGGCCATGTAACCACCTATTGAGTTGTAATTTATGGCCGATACAACAGCTAAAAACTCATTTATTTCGTAGTGTGCCGTAAGTCCTACACCAATTTTCATGGTTGCTCCACCCGCAATGGCTTCGTTGTGGGTTATGTTGAGCCACGAAATAGACGGACTGACTTTGATACCAAATTTTAATTGTTCGAGATTAATTTTTGTCATGTCGAAATTTCGAGAGGGAAAATCGTTGTATTGCGCAAAGCCATGCACAATAATTAATAACGAAAGAGTCAAAATCAGAATGCGTTTCATTCGGTATAATTTTTTGATGATAAATGTGAATGCAAATTTAGTGATTTTTTTTGTGAAATTTGATTCCGCTTTAATAACAAACATTATTCCAACTTTTTTTGTTGATTGTAAATCTTAAAAATAATACTGAATATTGCCATTGCACCAAAATTTATTATCTTTGTCGTTTATAGTGCCTAATAACACAATAATGTTGAAACTAATTATAAAATTATCGGCTTACTTTATAATTATCAGTTTTTTAAGTTCGTGTGTAACTTCTAAAACCATAAATTATTTACAAAAACCAGGCTTTCGTATACCTGCCTACAAGGACAGCATAAGCTTTACCGACTATAATTTGCGTGTTGGCGATCGGCTATTTGTAAAAATATACTCGACCGACGATATGACAAACGCATTATTTAATGCTGGTATTGGTGGTGGCGGTTCTATGATGGGTGGTGGCGGCGGAAGTTCCGATTTATACACCTATCTCGTTGAAGAGAATGGTTGCATTACCTTTCCAATGATAGGCGATGTGGCTGTAGTAGGCAAAAATATTCGCGAAGCTACCATAGTTCTTGAAAAAGCTATTGAACCACTCTTTAAATTTAGCTCTGTTGAATTACGTGTAATGAACCGATCATTTAGTGTAATTGGCAACGGAAATTCTGCTTTTGTAACTATGCCTCAAGAAAAAATCAATATCTTCAAAGCCCTGGCAATGGCTGGCGATGTGGGTATGTTCGACGATAGGAGCAGAATACGGGTGTTGCGCGAAACAGATAATGGCGTACAAGTGAAAATGTTCGATTTGCGTAGTATCGATTTATTACATTCGGAGTATTACTATATCGAACCAAACGATGTTATTTATATTCAGCCACTTAATGAGCAGTTTTTCAGAATTACAACTTTGCCCGCACTTATTTCGACCGTAATTTCTACTTTCTCATTTGGTGTTTTAATTTACGATTCGGCCGACCGAATTGTAAGCCCATCCTCAACAAACTGAAAACGTGCATGAAAAAAAATACACACATACTTGCAGTTTTACTTATAGTTTTGGGATTTAGTTCTTGCTACAACTATAAAAGCGTTGGTTTGTTACAGGATAGGCCTTCGCTGCCGGTATATCCTAAAGCCGAGTACGAGGATTACAAAATAAGAATAAACGATGAGGTTATTTACCGTCTTGTAACTTCGGATCAAACCATATCGAGGTTAATACAAACCAATGCTGGTGGTGGAAGTTTTGTTATGTCATATCGAGTATATCCCGATGGTACTATCGATTTACCCTTTATTAAAAACATAAAGGTTGTAGGGCTTACGTTAAAAGATGCCGGCAAAGCCGTTGAAAAACGAATTCGTGAAATTATTCCCGATGCGGAAGTAAAGTTGTCAATTTCAAACAAAACATTTATGGTAATTGGCGAAGCCGGAACTGGCCTTTATACTATTTCACGCGATAGGTTTACCATCTATCAGGCGCTTTCGATGTCGGGAGAAATACAACATTCGGGTGATTATAAGCGTATTAGGATATTGCGTGAGGGCGATAATGGCACACAAATTCTGGAATTTGATATAAGACCAAAAAGCCTAATCGAATCAAAATATTATTACATTTATCCAAACGATATCATTTATGTTCAACGCGCCTCTTCGGCATTTTATAAAGTTGAAAATTCGTGGAGTAACTTTGTAGCTGTATTTTCATCTTCGTTATCTTTGCTTTTCACAGTATTGTATTATCAAAAGCTTTAAAATTGTAATATAAAAAATATTTTTCTTGTAGAATAAATCACATGATTTAAAATATGGATCAAATAAAACCAACCACTCCGTTTAAGGAAGAAGAAGAATCTAGTTTCGATTTAATGGAATGGGTAAATATTTTTCTTCACCATTGGTACTTGTTTGTTATTTTTGTAGTGCTATCGTTGGGATTTGCATATCTCAAAAATCGCACTTGGAAAGCCTCTGTGAAAGTGGCAGGTACTATGCTTATCGAGGAGTACAAAACCACAGGCAATACGCAAGCCCTCATGCAGGGTTTTGGGGTTGATGCCGGTTTCAAAAACACGCACAATCAGGTAATTATGCTCGGCTCTTATGATTTAATTGGTAGGGTTGTAGATAGTTTACCACAGCTTCGCGTCGATTATATTACCAAAGGCAATTTTAAAACTCGCAGCTTATATACCTCCTCGCCTATACTTATTAAGCCTGATTATATTGCTCCCGAAGCATTTAATCTTATGTACAAAATAAATGTTCACACAAATGGAACTTATACCATAACTGTTGAGGAAAATAAACAATACACCGATTTTAAGTTACAAGGTAGAATTGGCCAGCCGCTTTCGAACAATCTATTTTTTATAACTATTTACAATACAAATAGTTATTATGGAAATAGTGAATTGTTTTTTCAGTTTCGCTCTCGTGAGTCCCTTATTGGTGATTTTGCCAGCCGATTGTCTTTCAACTATGTAAAACAAGGGTCCTCGGTTCTCGAAATATCGCTCGTAGGTGAAACTCCTGATAGAGATATTGACTATATCAACAAACATAGTGAAATATTTTTAATGCAAAATCTTGAACGTAAAAACGACGCTGCAAACAAAACTATTAATTTTATCGACGAACAGCTCGAATCGGTTTCCAAATCATTATTTTTATCTCAGAACGAAATGACAGATTTTCGTCAACGAAACCAAATAATAAATGTAGAGTCGCACGCTGGCGAGTTGATGGGCAAATCCAACCAATACGAGAATCAAGAATCAACGTTTAAGTTAAAAGAAACCTATTTGGATTATCTTACAAAATACCTTAGAACCAATCTCGAAGATGGATCTGTAGTTGCTCCTTCGAGTTTAGGGTTGAACGAACCTATGCTTATGGGGCTAATAAACCAAATAAACGATTTGAATTTAAAGCGTAGTAGCCTAAGCGAAAAAAACATGTACTACAGCAAGTACACAAGCGACATTGACAATGTAAAATTAGCTATCAATGAGGTTGTTAAAAGCATGCGTGCTTCGCTAAATATTGACAAGAATGATTTAAAAGAAAAAACCCAACTAGTAAAAAAAGAAATTGAGCAACTTCCAAGTAAGGAAATAGAAATGACAGCCATTCAACGAAAATACCGCATGGATGACAATTACTATACTTTCTTTTTGCAAAAAAGAGCAGAATCGGAAATCTTGAAATCGTCGAATACGCCTGATAATAATATCCTCGACAAGGCTCGTACCATAGCGGTTACAAATGGAGGTACACAGTCGAAAAATACCATGATTTTTTTGCTTATAGGTTTGCTTATTCCAGCTGCATTTGTAGTGTTAAAAGAATTTATGAATGGAACAATTCGTACACCAAAAGATGTTGAAAAAAATTCAGGGTTTACGTTGATTGGTTCTGTTCGACATACCAATTCGTCCGATCCACTCATGACTATTAATAATCCACGATCGGCTTTTACCGAAATGTTTCGTGTAATTCGTACTCGAGTAGAGTTTGTGGTACAGCGAAAAAAGAATATTATGCTAATGATAACTTCGGCTGAATCGGGCGATGGAAAAACCTATTTTTCTATTAATCTTGCAGGTGTTTATGCTATGGCAAGCAAGCGTGTGGTGCTCGTCGACCTCGACATTCGAAAACCAAGTATACACGGGCGCTTTAATATTGATTCAACACTTGGTATTACAAATTACCTTGTAGGACAGGCTGAGTTGGATGATATTATTTTGCACATACCGGAAGTTGAGTACGATATTATTCAAGGGGGAACAATACCACCTAACGCAGGCGAGCTTATCCGTTCCGAAAAATTGGTTGATATGTTTGTGGAATTACGCAAACGTTACGATTTTATAATTGTAGATACAAGCCCAATAGGCATAGTTGCGGATGCCTACGCTATATCACATTTGTCGGATATCAACTTGTTTGTGGCTCGTAGCGGTAAAACCAGCAAATCGCATTTTGCAAAAATTGCGAAGCAAATCAAATCCGACCACATTGAGCCTTATTGTGTGCTCAACGATGTGCTCAACGAAGAAAGCCGCTATTCGCGGTATTATTCGCGTCGCTACGGCTATGGTTATGGCTATGGGTATGGCTACGGAAATGGCTATGGTTCGGGTTATGGTTATGGTAATTCGCGCAAACAACGCGATGCGTCGGCAAAATACTTCCAGTATTATCAGGACGATAAAGATTTGTAAATAATGGAAATGAATTAAACTATAATAAATTATCAAAAAAAATGGGAAAAGTTGCGCTTATTACCGGAATTACTGGACAAGATGGGGCTTATTTAGCCGAGTTATTATTAAAAAAAGGATACACCGTTCATGGCATTAAACGCCGTTCATCGTTGTTCAACACCGATCGTATTGATCATCTTTATCAGGATCCGCATGTCGACAATCGTAATTTAATATTACATTATGGCGACATGACCGATTCGATGAATTTAACCCGAATTATACAAGAAACACAACCCGACGAAATTTACAATTTGGCAGCAATGAGCCATGTAAAAGTAAGTTTCGACACACCAGAATATACCGCCAATGCAGATGGTATTGGCACCTTACGTATTTTGGAAGCTGTGCGTTTGTTGGGTTTAGCACAAAAAACACGTATTTATCAAGCTTCCACATCCGAACTTTACGGTTTGGTACAGGAAATACCTCAAAAGGAATCTACCCCTTTTTATCCACGCTCGCCTTATGCAGTGGCAAAAATGTATGCATATTGGATTACGGTAAACTACCGCGAAGCCTACAATATGCACGCCAGCAATGGAATTTTGTTTAATCACGAGTCGCCTTTGCGTGGCGAAACATTTGTAACACGAAAAATTACCCGCGCCGCTGCACGCATTGCTATGGGAATGCAGGATAAAATGTTTTTGGGTAATCTCTCATCGCAACGCGACTGGGGACATGCAAAGGATTACGTTCGGGCTATGTACCTTATTTTGCAACAAGATGAACCGAGTGATTATGTAATTGCCACCGGAATTACAACCGAAGTGCGTGAGTTTGTTCGTATGGCTTTTGGCCAAATTGGTATTGTAGTAGAATTTAAAGGCGAAGGAGTAGACGAAAAAGGCTTTATAAGTAAAGTTGACGAGGCTGTATTTACACAACATGTAGGAGCTGAATTTTTTGAGCTTGTTAAAAACATTTCGCATCCTATTGTTGAGGTAGATGCTGCCTATTTCAGGCCTACAGAGGTTGAGTTGCTAATTGGCGATGCTACCAAATCGCGCACCGTACTCAACTGGACACCGGAATATGATTTAGCGGCACTGGTAAAAGATATGATGGCTTCGGATGTAAAATTAATGAAAAAAGAAACTTACCTGAAAGAGGGTGGCTTCCGTATTCTAAATTACTTTGAATAAAAAAATAAGCTCATGGAAAAAAACGCTAAAATTTATATTGCCGGACACAATGGAATGGTGGGTTCGGCCATAAAACGGAACTTGGAAGCGAAAGGTTTTGAGAGTATTATTACCCGAAGCTTTGAAGAGCTCAATTTGTTAGATGGCGTGGCTGTTGCCAGCTTTTTTGAGGCCGAAAAGCCCGAATATGTGGTGCTCGCTGCTGCAAAAGTGGGTGGTATTATTGCCAACAACACCTACAGAGCTCAGTTTATTTACGAAAATTTGATGATACAAAATCACATTATTCATCAAAGTTATTTGAATGGCGTAAAAAAACTCTTGTTTTTAGGCTCATCATGTATTTATCCACGAAATGCAGCCCAACCTATGCGCGAAGATGCCTTACTCACGGGTGTTCTTGAGTCGACAAACGAGCCCTATGCAATAGCTAAAATTGCCGGTATCAAAATGTGTGAAGCGTATCATGCGCAGTATGGCTGCAATTTTATTTCGATAATGCCAACCAATCTTTACGGACAGAATGATAATTATGATTTAGAAAAATCGCATGTACTGCCGGCGCTCATTCGCAAAATGCTATTAGGAAAATGCCTTATGGCTAATGATATGGATGGCCTTCGCGCTGATTTGAACAAACGCCCGATTGAAGGTGTAAATGGCTCAAATACAATTGAAGAAATACTAGAAATATTGAAAAAATACGGCATTACGAAAGTCAGCGATAAGGTGTCGATTACACTGTGGGGTACAGGATCACCCATGCGCGAATTTTTGCATGTCGACGATATGGCTGATTCGAGTGTGTATCTGTTACTGAATTACAATGCGCCAGACGAATTGCCTTCACATGTTAATGCTGGTTGTGGAGAGGATTTATCAATAAAAGAATTATCCGAAATAGTACGAAATACAGTTGGATACAAAGGTGAAATTTGCTGGGATACTACCAAGCCCGATGGAACTCCACGCAAACTACTCGATGTAAGTAAACTAAACGGACTTGGTTGGAAACCATCGGTTACAATTGAAGAGGGTATTCGAAAAGTAGTAGCAGGTTATTAAAGCAATAAAATTTTAAATTTAGTAAACGCTAAAAGTACAAATAAGAAGTATTTTTAGCGTTTATTATTTTCGGGAATATATGGCTTGAAAAAAAACATCGCGATCGCCATCATAAATGGTATAATTAAGTTTTATCTGGCTAAAAGGCGTGCAAATCCCGCTAAACGAACGCAAAATAGTACCAGATGTGGGCTGCTGTAACAGTTCTATCTTTGTTTCAGCAATACTTACAACTATCATTTGATTATCGCCGGTATCAAAAAAATTGCGGATTAAATACTGCGTTGTATCCGTTGAGTTACGGTCGATAATAACCATATACGGTTGTATATGGCCACTCACAGAACTTGTTTCATCGCATTTCCAACTGCCAGAATAATTTGAATAAACTATCGGCTCATTGTTGCTGGTACAAGCAATAAGAAATATGAAGAAAAAAATTGATACAAGATATTTCATTAACTTCTATTTTTATTCCCGACTGCCGCAAACCACTCCCCATAATTAGCTTAAAAAAAGAAAAGATATTGTAAATGAATTGAATCGCAACAAAATCGATTGAACCTTAAACCATCACCAAGAATCATTTCCTAATCGTAATAAGAAAGGCAAAGTTAATCCTTTTTTTTTAAAATCTACATACAAATAATGAAAAATATTGAACATATAGATCAAGTTAAAACCTACAAAATTGAATAAATAACGCTCAATTTGTTTTATAATTAAATATAGATTTCCTAATTTTTAAAAGTGATAGAGACCTTATTATTCCCTCCAAATGTTATATCTTTGTACCTGTTTGTGAGTAAACATTTTATTTTGTTGAAAGGTTATGTATAAAAAAATTTACGAATAAATAGAACTATCAATTCACTTATCCCTCACGGGCTTAGGGCAACTAAAACTTCAATTTACAATATAATATGAAAATAGCATTTGTACAACAAGCAAATACGGCAAACCGAGCCGAAAACATTGCTAAACTTGAACGTAATATTCGCTTATGTGCTGCGCAAGGAGCAGAATTAATTGTGCTTCAGGAGTTGCATAATGGGTTGTATTTTTGCCAAACTGAAGATACAACGGTTTTCGAACAGGCCGAAACAATTCCCGGACCTTCTACCGAAAGTTTTGGCAAAATTGCAAAAGAGTTGAGTGTGGTGATTGTACTTTCGTTGTTCGAAAAACGTGCTGCCGGACTTTATCACAACACTGCGGTAGTATTGGAAAAAGACGGAACAATTGCCGGAAAATACCGTAAAATGCATATTCCGGACGACCCAGCCTATTACGAAAAATTCTACTTTACACCCGGAGATTTGGGTTTTGAACCCATTCAAACATCAGTTGGCAAGTTGGGCGTATTGGTTTGTTGGGACCAATGGTATCCCGAAGCAGCCCGACTAATGGCTATGGCAGGTGCTGAACTTCTTATTTACCCAACAGCCATTGGCTGGGAAAGCACAGATGCTGCTGAAGAAAAACAGCGCCAAACCGAAGCCTGGGTTACGGTGCAGCGCGGACATGCTGTGGCAAATGGACTTCACGTACTTTCGTGTAATCGTGTGGGTTACGAAGCCGACCCTTCGGGCGTTACCAATGGCATTCAGTTTTGGGGAAATAGCTTCATAGCTGGTCCGCAAGGTGAATTTTTAGCAAAAGCATCCAACGAAAACGAAGAAAATAGAGTGCTCGAAATTGACCTGAAACGCTCCGAAAATGTTCGTCGTTGGTGGCCTTTTTTCCGCGACCGCCGCATCGATGCCTTTGGTGATATTACCAAACGTTGGAGAGAGGAATAAACAAAAATGAAAAACAAAATTATTTTTTTCAATGCTTTTATCATTAGCTCATTGCTATTAATAAGCACTTTATCAAATGCCGCCATTCCTGCCGGCTATTACCATTTTGCAAAAAACAAACAAAAAAGCGAGCTGAAAACAGCGCTGAAAAATGTGTCGACTCCACTACGAGTGCTCGAATACGGAAGTGGGCCGGGCTTTACCTGGGAGGGTTTTTACTACACCGATCGACAAAGCGATTCGAATGTGATGGATATGTATTCGAACGTGATACGTAAACAAACAAGTTATTCGGCTGTAAACGAAATGCATATAGAACACTCGTTCCCGAAAAGTTGGTGGGGTGCGCACGAAAACATGGCTTACAAAGATTTGTTCCATTTGTATCCGGCCGATGCGGTTACAAATATGACCAAAAGCAACCTGCCGCTTGGCGAGGTTACGGGTACGCCAACGCTCAACAATGACGTTTCGAAAGTGGGTAAAAATGGTTTCGGTGCTGATTATAGCGAAAATTGTTTTGAACCTGCGGATGCTTACAAAGGCGATTTTGCGCGTTCGTATATGTATATTTCGAGTATTTACGAAGATTTTTCGCAACTCTGGCAATCGCCCATGTTGAACAACAACACCTACCCCGTTTGGAAACCGTGGGCAATAGATTTGTTGCTGAAATGGCACCTACAAGACCCAGTGAGCACAAAGGAACTAACTCGCAATGAAGCCATTTATCAAATTCAGGGAAATCGAAATCCGTTTATTGACTATCCTGCATTAGCCGAATATATTTGGGGAGCTGATACCACTTCGGTTTTTCCTTTCCCCACCGAAACGCAAGCCTACCTTACCAGTCCGCGACGAGGTACGGCGATTGATTTTGGAACCATAATGACCAATGACTCACGCACCGAAACTTTACATATTGAAGGTTCGAATATAAGCGGCAATATTTCTGTAGTTGTTAAAAATGCTACTACCTCGATTCAGCTGTCAACCAATGAGTTGTCGCCACAAAATGTGCAGAACGGAATAAATGCCAGCCTCACTTTTGCACCTACAATTAGTGGTTCTATTCGCGATACGCTTATTATTTCGGGCGGTGGGCTCACCGAAAACAGATTTATCCCGATACGTGCCAACGTGTCGCCCGATTTTGTACTGCTCGAACCAACTCATATTAATCCACAAGGCGGAACGCTGCAATGGATTTCGGACCCTGCTGCAACGGATTATTTAATCAAAGTTTTTCAGCCCGAACAAAAAGCCGGTGACCTGATTATTTCGACTTATGTTGAAGGTTCGAGCTGGAATAAAGCCATTGAGATTTATAATGGAACAGGGAAAACTGTTGATTTATCGAAATATGCACTGCGTAAACAATCGAATGGCGATGGTGCATTTGGTTACGTGCTGCGTTTGAGTGGCCAGTTACAATCAAACAAAACCTATACTATTGTGCATAAAGCCGCTGAAATTTTAGCTTTAACCCAAAAAGCAAATTTGCTAACCGACACACTTTTACAAGTAAACGGAAATGATGCTATTTGCCTCACCCGCAGTGGTATGATTATCGATATGGTGGGCGAAGCTAACGCCGGAGCCGATGTAATTTGGGGGCTAGATTTGACTTTACAACGCAAAAACACAATTACACATCCGCAATCGGTTTTCGAACGGAGCGAGTGGAATGTCCTACCTGTGGATTCGGTAGCGTTTATTGGCACACATGCAATGGCTTTTGCCAATACAACACCCACTTATTTTGTAAATCAGTTGGTTGGTAAAGCTACAAGCTACGAAATCAATAATTTGCAACCAAATACAAAATACACTTATTCTGTAGAAGCCGTAAAATCCGGTGGAAATGTGGAAGCGCTGAATACCATGCAGTTGCATACATCGGCGTTAACAGCTCCAGAAATTTTATCCGCTGATAATGTGAATCCGGAAGGTTTTACGGCTAAGTGGGAAGAAGATTTGTATGCTACAAGTTATCTGGTTGATGTTTTTACAACTTCGGGACAAGCCAATAAAACCGAATCCGAAGGTTTTCATAATGTAGGTGCAGGTGGTACGCCACTGCCAATAGGTTGGACAAGCAGTTCAATTACTACTTATACATCCGTTGCTAGTTCTGGAGTGGCAATACCTTCGATTCAATTAAACGACAATACCGATTGGATTATTACAAAAACCTATGATGCACCGGTTACAAAACTGACATTTATGTATCGGTTTCCATCTGGAGGCACAGGATCATCACTGTTACTCGAAGCGTTTCAAAACAGTCAATGGCAACAAATAGAAACTTTTACAAGTTCAAATACAGCTAAATATAATCCTTTGTATAATTTTACAACAGAACAAAATTACCGTCAGTTTCGATTTACATTTAATAAAACATCGGGTAATTTGTCCATTGACGATGTACAAGCCACTTATGGTCAATTAGATACGGTATTTGTTGAGCGAAATAAAGAAGTTATTGGAACGAAATATTTAGTTGAAAACCTGCAACCCAACACCGAATATTTTTATCGGGTAAAATCGAAACTTGGCACTTCTACTTCTGAATTTTCGGAAGTTATGGATGCCAAAACGTTAGTCCAAACAAATATTAATAAGATAAATGAAGATGCACCAAAATTTTATAAATCGGCAAACTCGCTAATAATAAGCAATTTAAACGGTGCGACTTCAATCAGTATTTTCGATATTACCGGCAAAAGCATTATCAATAAGCATCTTGAAAATCAACACGAAGCAAGCATATTATTTGATAAAAAAGGAATTTATATCGTTCGTATTCAAACTAAAAATGCGATTTTTATACAGAAAATTATGTTTTGAAAATTGGGTTGAAATAAAAAATTTCTAGAAAATCTCACACGTATAACAATTGATAATCAAACTATTTAATAAACATATTTGTTTATTAAGTGTAAGTTAGTATCTTTGCATTCATAAACAAGTTCAATATGTTACCACCAATCTCAAAAATAAAAGGAGTACATCCTGGAGCAATACTCGAAAGGGAATTAAAAATCCGGAATCTTAAAAAGTCTGAGTTTGCAACATTAATTGGAGAGTTTCCACAAACACTCAATTTTATTTTGAAACAGAAACGTTCGCTTCAACCAAAAATCTCATTGAAAATGGATAGGTTATTGGGAGCCGAAGACGGATATTTTTACAGTTTACAAGCTTATTATGATATAAGGCAAGTACAATTGGAAGAGATTGAGAAACAACCAAAACCCAACACTGAAATAATTTTACCACCTCTTTTTTGGGATACAGATTTTAAGAAAATTGATTTTATTTCAAATTACAGAGCTGTAATTGAACGTGTTTTTGAACGTGGCAACAAAGCACAAATCGAAGAAATAATTCGTTTTTATGGAAAAGACCGTGTAATTGAAGTTATACAATCTGCTCATACGCTATTATATACTGCTATCTACAATGCAGAAAAATATTTATCAATTAATAAAAATTCTATAGAATGTTACAAAAACTCTATACCAACACTACGTCCCCAACCTTATTTCACATCCTCAAAGAGTTAAGTTGTTGGGAAGAATTGGAAGGCTTTAGATTAGTGGGTGGAACCGCTTTGAGTTTACAGCTCGGACATCGCATATCTGTTGATATTGACCTGTTTACTGATTCGACTTATGGTACTGTAGATTTTATTCCTATTTACAATCGCTTGGTTAAAACCTATCCATATATCATTGGAAAAGCGCCTGATAATATAGGTTTTGGCTTTTCATTTATCATTGGAAAGTCTAAGACAGAAAGTGTAAAATTGGATTTATTTTATTCAGATACATTTTTGTTTCCTCCAGTGGTTTATCAAGATATTAAAATGGCTGATTTACGTGACATTACAGTGATGAAATTAGATGTAATCTCGCATGGAGGTCGTAAAAAAGATTTTTGGGATATTTCGGAGTTGCTTGAAACTATATCGTTCGAGCAAATGCTGGATTTGTATATCCTTAAATATCCGTATTTCGAAAAATCTGATGTTATAAATAATATGTCAAATTTCATATATGCGGATGAAATGCAAGATCCTGTATGTTTGCGTTTTAAATACTGGGAACTTATAAAAATTGATTTAGAAGATTTAGTAAGAAAATATCTTTCAAAATCAAGTTAATTTAATCTCAAAATATTATTGCTTCTATGCACTAAAAAAACCACTATCTTTTGAAATTCAAAAAAATCTATATCGAAATAACAAATAGCTGCAACTTTGCTTGCAGCTTTTGTTTTAAAACTGAGCGCGCTACACGGTTTATGTCGCCCGACGAGTTTGCTGTGGTGCTTGAAGCTATTCGTCCGCACACCAACTATATTTACTTGCATGTACTTGGCGAACCTCTCTTGCATCCACGCTTTGAGGAAATGCTCGCTTTGGCTCAAAAAGCCGATATGCAGGTGAATATCACGACCAATGGTGGACTTTTAAAGCGAAAAGAAGCTGTTTTACAAAAATATCCGGTGCGACAAATCAATATTTCGCTACACGATGCCGAGGAAAATATCGCTGAAAGCGAGTGGGATAATTACATAAATAATGCTTTGAATTTTGCAACCAAAGTAGCTGCAACTACCTACATAAATCTACGACTGTGGAATGGCGGTGTAGCATCAAGTAGGCATTTTAGTGATTTTTGTATCCAAAAAATTGGTGATTATTTCGACAAGCAACCCGAAGATTTTACTAAAAACGATAAAGATACAGGCTTAAAATTAGCCGACCACATCTTTCTACAAACAGCTCCCCGCTTTGACTGGCCCGATGGTGAAACAGTTCGCAACGAACAGACTAAAACCTGTTATGCTTTACGCGACCAGATTGCTATTTTGGTAGATGGAACGATTGTTCCCTGCTGTTTAGATGCCGATGGAGCAATGA
>Ga0247840_10003828_pt1 | contig 24763 bp, 18 predicted proteins | sample LaCruzMarch2015__FD_192404 | JGI IMG/M metagenome (GOLD analysis project Ga0247840, IMG submission 192404) | Freshwater microbial communities from meromictic Lake La Cruz, Castile-La Mancha, Spain - LaCruzMarch2015_17m | ecosystem: Environmental > Aquatic > Freshwater > Lake | place: Spain...
CGGTAAAAGGCGGAAAAGCTTTTTCAAATATGGTCTAACTTTTATCGCAACAATACTTTTAAATGCTGAATTTCAATCAAATATAGATATTTTTAAATTTTTGTCATGTACTTAGAAAAACGGCTCAAAATTTATGTTGAAATTAAAAAAATCATTTCTAACGTTACTGATTGTTTTGGAGTATTTTAGTCCATTAAACGCTCAAAACAGTTATCATGGGGACGACAAATTGTTGCATTTTGGTTTTTCGTTAGGTATAAATACCTTGGATTTTGGAATTACACCAAGTTCAGTAGTTATTAATGGCGAAGTGTATCAGGCCGATGTTTCGGATTTAAAACCAGGCTTTTCGGTAGGTATTGTAAGCGATCTTATGATTACTCGCCATTGGAATCTACGTTTTACGCCTACTATGCACATTGGCGATAGAGAATTGAGTTATACAAATAATTTAGCAAAACCAGATATCATCTCATCGGTATTAATAAGTACGCCTATTTATTTCAAATACAGCTCTGAACGATATGGCAATTTACGACCATATCTTATTGGAGGTGGTGGAGCGTATATCGATTTAGGAAGGGATAATAATCTGTCAATCTTACTTCGCCCGTTCGACCCTTTTGTAGAAGTGGGTGTTGGTTGTGATATTTATTTCAGTTTTTTTAAATTAGCCCCCGAACTAAAATTTGCTTTAGGATTTAACAATATGCTCACGCCTTTGGAAGATCGTGATACCGGTTCGATGCAGGAAAGTCAAAAGGTTTATACACAGGCTCTTTCAAAATTGACGTCAAGGTTGATAACCCTGACGTTTAACTTTGAATAATTTGATAGTAATTTTAAATTTGTTCGATAGCTTTTATAATCTCGACTAATTTTTCGTCCCAGGCCTTGTATAGGCTTCGATAATAAGCTTTTACCAAAGCCGGATTTCCGTTGCCAGCCGGTTTATTGGCACGTAAAATAAATTCGCGAGTAGTGTCAACAATTTTTATAACCAATGTTTCAGCAACTTTCTCATCCATGTTTTTGTTTAATAAACAACGAAAATAAACATCGGTAATGAGTTCGGAACTAACGAACTGAATGGTTTTTTTGAGTTTTTTGCGGCTTGCCATAATGCATTTGTTTTTTAATTTTTTACAAAGTTAATCTATTATTTTGGAATTAATGAATTTGAAATTAGTTACGAGCAAATAGTTACGAGTTACAAGTCGGTTTAACCAAATTGTTGACATTTTAAATTTAATTTATTAGAAAATTTTATATGTGCTTATTGCGTTTAACGATTAAATAACAACAATATTTTAATAAAAAAATGACGATTAAAAATTTATTGACAGCTGTTCTTTGCATATTATTGATGCTAAGTTTTGCTTCATGTCAGGACGAATTATTTACTACTGATCCCGAAAAGAAATTAGAATTCTCTACCGACACACTCACTTTCGATACTATTTTTACTTCTTTAGGAAGCACTACCGAGAAATTTTTAATTTATAACAATAATAATCGTGCTTTGCGTATCAATCGCATTAGCTTGGCAAAAGGAGCAAGCTCCAAATTCAGATTAAATGTGGATGGTACAGTTTCCACAACAAATGTTTTTAACGATTTGGAAATAGGTGCGCGCGACAGTATGTATGTATTTGTAGAAACAACCATCAACACTTCGGACGAAAATAATCCTGTATTAATTGAAGACTCGGTTATTTTTGAGTTCAATGGCAACAAGCAGCAAGTGTTGCTCGAAGCTTTTGGGCAGAATATGTATCTACTAAAAAATGAAGTATTAAGTAGTAACAGCCTTTTTAAAAACGATAAGCCTTACCTTATTTATGGCGACTTGGTTGTTGACTCGGCACAAACATTAACCCTGCCTGCTGGTTGTAAATTGTATTTTCACAATAATTCAAATCTGATTGTTTATGGAAATTTACGAACCGAAGGCACTTATAATCAGCCGGTAGAATTACGTGGTGATAGATTGGATAAGGTTAAATTTTTAGACCCTGTGCCTTACAATTATGTTGCCGGGCAATGGGGAGGCGTATATTTATTATCGCCGAATGGAATTCACAGTCTGAAAAACACAAATATTGCAAGCGCTTATGTTGGGCTTTATTCTCCAAACTCCGACAGGGAAAATTTACCGGAGATTACTTTGTTGAATTGTCGAATTCACAACTTTGTATATTATGGTATTGTAGCCCAAAACACAAATCTGACAGTAAAAAATAGCGAAATTTCGAATACAGGCAGTTACACAGTGTTTTTAAGTGGTGGTAAACATATTTTTATTCAAAGTACTATTGCAAATTACTATGCCAATAATAGTTTCGAGCCAAGTTCACGCGATAAGAATCCTGCAGTTATGATTATGGGCCTTCAACGCACAGCACCCATGCAAACCGAATTCACCAACTGTATTATTTCTGGAACTATCGAAAATGAATTTGCAATTGCCAGCCGATATTTAAAAGATTACAAAGGAACCTTTAAAAATTCGTATATAAAACGCAAACTTAAATATGAGCAGTCTCAGTTTCAGGATATTCGTTGGTATCAGTTTGGCGATACCATTTTTAAACATAGCCGCTTCGATTACGAAAAGAAAAAGTATTTTGATTTTACACCCGATTCAATTTCACCTGCTCGAAATATTGCTGATATTTCTGTAGCATCTGAACCGGAATATATACTTGACTTAAATGGGAAATCACGCTTTATTGATGGACAGCCGGATGCTGGTTGCTACGAATGGAGGCCTTATAATCAGTAAAAAAACGTACACCAATCTTCTTCCTTAAAGCCAACAAGCACTTTGTCGCCAATCAGTAAGATAGGGCGTTTTACCATCATAACTTTACACCCCGATAGCTATGGGGGCTTATAACCTATTTAAAAATAGCTTTAAAAATATCGTTTCCATTTGCAAAAAGCAATAATCCCATTAAAATAAAGAAACCTGCTGATTGTGCATATTCCATAAATTGTTCGCTTGGTTTGCGGCGAGTTATCATTTCGTAAAGTAAGAAAATGACGTGTCCACCATCGAGAGCCGGAATTGGTAGAAAGTTCATAAAGGCCAGAATAACAGAGAGTAAGGCTGTCATCGACCAAAATATTTGCCAATCCCAAGTTTTTGGGAACATTTTTCCAATACTTCCAAAACCGCCCAATTGTTTGGCTCCTTCTTTTGAGAAAATAAGTTTAAGCTGCTTAGTATAGCTCGTTAGCGTTTCCCAGCCCATGTTTATACCTGCCGGAATGGATGCAAAAAAACCATATTCTGTCTTTTTTGTATTGAAAAAAGAATTGACCATATTTACTCCAACACCCAATTTTCCGTTTTCTGAAACAAACACTTTTGTGCTATCAGCTTTTCCGTTACGAAAATAACCTATCTTGATTTCTTTATTTTTTGTATTAGAAAGTTCAGATGCTACATCCTGAAAAATAAACAGCGGTTTACCATTTACAGAAACGATACTATCGCCAGCCATTAACTTTGCAGCCTCAGCTGCACTACCTGCACTAACTTCAGCAATTACAAAAGGATAGCGTACCGAAATAAGATCTAACTCCTCGGCAGCCAAAATTTGTTGCGATAAATCAGCCGGAAGTATTACCTTTGTCTCAACTCCATTGCGATTTAACAAAATATTTTGTTTACCCTCTATAAGCACCATTTCGATAAAATCGGCTCGCTTTTCAATCAAAACACCGTCTACCGAAATTACCTTATCGCCATTTTTCAAACCAAATTCATTCAATGTTTTTGAGAAATGCAAACCATACTTTGCTTCGCTAAATGGTAGATACTCTTCGCCCCATGTAAATAAAACGGCAGCATAAATAACCATTGCCAGAATAAAATTCACAAATACACCACCAACAATAATGGGTAGTCGTTGCCAAACTGGACGTGCTCGATATTCCCAATCTTGCGGTGGCAGGGCCATTTGAGCTTTGTCCATCGACTCGTCAATCATTCCGGCAATTTTGCAATAGCCTCCTAATGGTAACCATCCAATTCCCCATTCTGTGGTTTCGGGATATTTGCGCCAGTCACCGTCAGCTAATTCATTCTGTGGAATTGGCTCCAAAAGTGGTTTGCTTTTCGCATCAAGCATTATATCGCCATCAGCATCTTTGCGTGGTCGTTCGTTGGCAGGAACATTCTTAGCTAAAAATCTAATTTCCCATTTTCCGTTTATCTTTTTAGCTCTTACAAGCGAAAATTGTGGATTGAAAAACATATAAAACTTATCAACACGAACACCAAAAAGACGGGCAAAGAAAAAGTGCCCGAATTCGTGTAGAACTACTAAAATAGATAAACTAAGAATGAGCTGTAAGGCTCTTATTAAGAATGTTTCCATCGATTATTACAACATTTGTTTTTAGCTCCAATCCATAATCAGATTGGGACTCTTTAGATTTTTTAATATTAAACAAAGTAATTAACTTATAGTTTAAACAAGAAAGCGAAAATACTATTAGCGTACAATTTTCTTAAACAGGTTTTTCATGTTTACCGCATCGCCAATAATTTTTTGTAAATCGGCAATGGCAACACGTTCCTGCAGCATGCTGTCGCGATGACGAATGGTAACGCAATTATCTTCAGGCGTTTGGTGGTCTACAGTGATACAGAATGGCGTTCCAACTGCATCTTGGCGGCGGTAACGTTTTCCGATAGAGTCTTTTTCGTCGTACGCACATTTGAAATCAAATTTCAAACTGTTGATTATTTCGCGGGCAATTTCGGGTAATCCATCTTTTTTAACCAATGGCATAACGCAGGCTTTCACGGGCGCTAATACAGGAGGTAATGTTAATACAACGCGTGTTTCACCACCTTCGAGTGCTTCTTCTTTGTACGAAGCTGCCATAATGGAAAGGAAGGTGCGGTCAACTCCAATTGACGTTTCGATAACATAAGGCACGTACGATTGATTAATTTCAGGGTCGAAATATTTAATGTTTTTACCTGAGAATTTCTCATGACTGCTCAAATCGAAATCGGTACGCGAGTGAATTCCTTCTACTTCTTTAAACCCAAAAGGCATTTCAAATTCAATGTCGGTAGCAGCGTTGGCATAATGCGCCAATTTATCGTGGTCGTGAAAACGGTATTTCTGGTCGCCAAGTCCAAGAGCTTTGTGCCATTTGAGGCGGAATTCTTTCCAATGCTCAAACCATTTCATTTCCTCACCCGGACGAACAAAAAACTGCATTTCCATCTGTTCGAACTCGCGCATACGGAAAATAAACTGACGGGCAACAATTTCGTTTCGGAAGGCTTTACCAATTTGGCAAATACCAAAAGGAATTTTCATACGTCCTGTTTTCTGCACATTCAGAAAGTTAACAAAAATACCTTGAGCCGTTTCCGGACGAAGGTAAATTTTGAGTGCTCCATCGGCTGTAGAGCCCATTTCGGTAGAGAACATCAGGTTAAACTGACGAACATCGGTCCAATTGCGGGTTCCGCTTACAGGGCAAACCACTTCATAATCTTCGATAATAGCTTTTAATTCAGCCAAATCCGAATCGTTTAGGGCTTTTACAAAGCGTGCATGAATTTCGTCGCGCTTTGCTTTATTTTCGAGCACACGTTCGTTTGTTGAGCGAAAAACTGCTTCGTCGAAGCTTTCGCCAAAACGTTTAGCGGCTTTTTCAACCTCTTTATTCATTTTATCGTCGTATTTAGAAAGCAAATCTTCGATAAGGACATCGGCTCGGTAACGTTTTTTGCTGTCTTTATTGTCAATCAACGGATCGTTGAATGCATCGACATGTCCCGAAGCCTTCCAAGTGGTAGGGTGCATAAATATAGCAGCATCAAGTCCAACCACATTTTCGTTAAGGAGCACCATGCTATCCCACCAGTATTTTTTGATGTTGTTTTTCAGTTCAACACCATTCTGACCGTAGTCGTACACGGCACCCAGACCGTCGTAAATTTCGCTCGAAGGAAACACAAAACCGTATTCCTTACAGTGCGCAATCAGTTTTTTAAAAACATCTTCTTGTGAAGCCATAATATTTATGTACAATTTGTTAATTTACAATTTACGATTTCTTTTTTTCAGCTTGCAAAGTTACTGTTTTTTTGCTAAAAATAATAATTTCGTTTCTCTTATAAATGCTTAAAACGAATGAATTGGAAATAAAAAACCCAAAACCAAGAAATTTGGCTTTGGGTTTGAATGAAGGTTGCTTATAAAAGATGAGCTATTGGTTACGCTTGTGCGTACATTTCATCAATAAGCGATTTGTACTTTTGCATAATCACGGCTCGGCGCATTTTGAGCGTATTTGTTAATTCGCCTGTTTCGATAGTAAATCCTTTGCGTATCAGTTTAAAACGTTTAACTTGCTCGTAATTAGCCATATCAGCTTGTGCCTTTTGGATTCTTTCTTCAATAAGTTTCAAAATCTCAGGTTTTTGAAGCAAGTCGTCGTGGTCGGTAAATGAAATTTTGTTTTTCTGTGCAAAATCCTCCAATGCCGGAAGCGAAGGAGCAATAATTGCTGTAACATAATTCCGCTCGTCGCCAATAGCAGCTGCCTGTTCGATATAAATATCCAATGCTAAACGCGTTTCGATAGCCTGTGGAGCAATGTATTTACCGTTCGAAGTTTTAAATAAATCTTTAATACGTTCGGTAAGTGTAATAATTCCATTGTTCAGATGACCAGCATCGCCAGTTCTGAACCAACCATCTTCTGTAAATGCTTCGGCAGTAGCTTTTTCGTTTTTATAATAACCACGGAAGACGGTTTTTCCTTTAATTAAAATCTCATTATCTTGTCCAATTTTCACTTCCAAATCAGGCATAACCTTTCCTACTGTGCCGATTTCGTAGCCCACATAATCGAAGCACGAAACAGTGGCAGTTGTCTCGGTAAGTCCGTATCCATAAACAATTGGAACGCCAATGCAACGCAAAAAGATGTTGATGTCATCGGATAACTTAGCACCGGCCGTTGGTAGCATATTTGCATTTTCAATGCCAATGGTTTTCTTCACTTTCGAGAATATTAGCTTATCCGCGATGGCATATTTTAGTTTTAACAAAACGCCGGGTGTTTTACCAACTCGCAGAAAATCAAGATTATGTTGTTTGCCTACAGCTACAGCCCATGTAACCAATCCTTGTTTGAACGGTGGCATTTTCGTTATATTTTCCTGTACACCGGAATATACTTTTTCCCAAAAACGAGGTACCGAACACATCAATGTTGGGCGTACATCTTTAATGGTTTGCTGAATTTCGATAGGACGGAAATTGATATAAACCTGTATGCCCATGTAAATGCAAAAGTAAGTCCAGGTACGTTCGAATACGTGCGAAAGTGGAAGAAATGCAATCGAAATATCTTTGTCGCTTGTGCTTGTAAGGCGCATTTTGTGTGTGCGCATGGCTTCCATAAAACCCGAATGCGGCATCATTACACCTTTCGGATTACCTGTTGTGCCCGAAGTATAAAGGATACAAGCCAAATCATCTTCCGATGCTTCGTTCATGCGATTTTGTACTTCGAAATGCTGAGTTGATTTTTCGCCTAATGCTACTAATTCGTGGTAATACATTGATTTACCATCGTTTTTAATACTTACTTCAGGGTCGAAAACAATAATTTTTTTCAGTATTTCTGAAGTTGCAATCACTTCACAGGCTTCATCATACTGTTTTTGTTCGCCTACAAAAATAACTTTTATTCCGGCATCGTTCACAATATATTCCACCTGAGCAGCCGTTGATGTAGCATAAATCGGCACTAAAACCGACCGATTTCCATAGAGTGCAAAATCGACAATCAGGTTCTCGGTCATATTTTGGGAGTACTGACCTACACATTCCTGTTCAGCAACACCAAGTTCTACAAGCGCTTTTGCTATTGTAAATACCTGTTTATCAAAATCGTTCCAATTGAGTGATATCCATTTGTCAGTTAGATTTTTTCGAAAATGGAAAATGGGTCTTTCGCCATATTTTTGTGCCTGAGCACGCACAATTTGTGAAAAATGTAGTTCCTGCATGGTGTGTTATTTAGCTTGTTTTCAATTGTATGAACGCAAAGATAAATTATTTTTTTGAAATAATTACACAAAATTGAAAATTATGTGCAGGAAACAAAATACTTAAAACAATAGCAATTGATAAAAACTAAATTTTATTGTCGATAATAATATCGTATTTTTCTAAAAGTCCGGCAACACCATAAATAGAAAATCTTGCCTTTTTTATTCGGTTCATTTCCGGATTTATAGAATAGTTGTACGATGTCCGAAAATCAGACTTTTCAATAATGGTGTTGTCAAAAGTGGCTCTCGAAAAGTCGCAGTTATCAAATAATGAGCTGGTTAAATCACACTCTGTGAAGTCAACTTCTTGCAGTTGCGAGTTTTTGAAAATTGTTTTTTTGATTTTTGTTTTATAAAATGTTGAATGATTTAAAACGCAATTATCGAAGCTGAACGAAAGTCCAAATTGATTACAATTATCAAAATGCATCCCCAGCATTTTACAATTTACGAATTTTATATCCCGAAATAACGTTTTTGTGAGGTCTACCAAACTCAAATTGCATTCGATAAACTCACAATCGATAAACTTACATTCCGATAAATCCACGTTCGAAAAATCGCAATTTAGAAAACGGCAAAATTCATATTCTCCTTTTGTAAATGGACTTTTTTTGAAATCAAATTTTTCAAACGTCTTATCTTCAATGTATTCTTGAGTCATGTTCTAATTTTTTTTTAATCCACAATTTTCAAGATAACATTTCCTGTTTTCTGTCCAGATTCAACATATTTGTACGCTTCTACAATTTGATCTAAACGATATTCTCTGTCAATTACAACTCTGTATTTTCCTTCAGCAACTAATTGTTTCAAAAAAAGTACATCTTGTTTATCAATTGTAGGAATAGGAAATATCACTTTTTTTCCTTTAAATATTGGTGTGAGCAGGGCTAAATAAACATTCTCCGCATTTTTGCCTAATTCGGTGGACACATAAATGCCTTTGTCTGTTAGCAGTGGTTTACATGCACCGTAACTACTTTTTCCAACGGCATCAAATATAAAGTGATATTTCTCATTCGTTTGCGTAAAATCTTGTGTTTGATAATCAATTACAAGGTCGGCACCAAGCGATTTTACAAGTTCTACATTTTTTGTATTGCAAACTGCCGTTACAGTTACACCCCAGTATTTTAGAATTTGGACTGCCGCTGAGCCAATGGCGCCTGTAGCGCCGTAAACCATAGCTTTTTGTCCGCTACTAATTTTTGAAGCTCTGATATTGCACAATGCGTAATGAGCACCTTCCAGCAGTGGTGCGGCTTGGTCGAAAGTAAGGTTTTCGGGAATAGTTTCAATGGCTTTATTCTCCGAAATTGTTAAATATTCGGCGTGTCCGCCAAAAGTTTCATCGTCGTAGCCAAAAACCTTATCGCCTTTTTTGAAAAGTGTTACTTCTGAACCAACATCTTCAATTACACCGGCAAACTCACAACCCAAGGTTTGGTATTTAGGTCGAAAAAGTCCACTCCAAAACCTTGAAATAACATACTCAGCACTTCTAAAGCCTGATTCTGTGCGATTTACAGTAGAAGTATAAACCTGAATCAACACTTCGTTACTTTTCGGCGTTGGTTTCGGCACTTCCTTAATTTTGACCACTTCCGGTGGACCGTATTTAGTATGTATTGCTGCTTTCATTCGGTTGTTGTTTTAGCTCGCAAATATATAAAATACAGCTCATTTTTCAACACAAATGAACTTTATTTTATGTTTTAATGAGCTGTAATATGCAAAAATAAAATTTACATAATAGATAAAGGTATTGATTTGATGAAAATCGCAAACTTTGTTATAAAAACAAATCATTTAGTTGAAGTTTTGCAATAAAATGCTAATTTTGCGTTCAATTTTAAAAAATGCATGAAAGATGAGTGTTGTAGAGAGCATTAAGAATATGGGTAAAACTGCCTTTTCGTTCGAATTACTGCCACCACTAAAAGGAAATGGTATGGACGGCGTAAACCGCACCATTGAGACTTTACTCGAATTTGACCCCAAATACATAAACATAACCACGCACCGTAGTGAGCTGGTTTTCAGGGAGAAGGCTGATGGATTGTTCGAGCGTGTTTCGGAGCGTCATCGCCCGGGAACGGTAGCTATTGCTGCCGCTATTCAGCATAAATACAAAATTTCGGTGGTTCCACACATTATTTGCAGTGGATTTACGCGCGAAGAAACCGAATATGCCTTGATTGATTTGCAATACCTTGGCATAACCGATTTACTCTTGTTGCGCGGTGATAAAGCTAAGCACGAAAAAGGATTTGTGGCAACAGGAAATGCTTTTGCCACCGAATTGCAAGCGCAAGTAAATAGTTTCAATGAAGGGTTTTTTCTGGATGGCTCTCAAATGAAAACGAGTATGCAGCCGTTTTCGTATGGCATGGCGTGCTATCCCGAAAAACATGAAGAGTCGCCCAATATAGCCACAGATTTATTTTACGCCAAACAAAAAGTGGATGCTGGTGCGGAGTATTTGGTAACGCAAATGTTTTTTGATAATCAAAAATATTACGATTTTGTAGAAAAATGTCGACAGGCGGGTATCAATGTACCCATTATTCCGGGACTGAAGCCGCTCACTTTTTTGAATCAAATGACCGTTTTGCCTAAGATTTTCAAAACCGATTTTCCGGAAGAGTTTGTGGCTGAGCTGCGCAAATGTAAAACCGATGCCGAAGCTGCCGAAGTGGGAGTTGATTGGTGCACATTACAGGCTAAAGATTTGATTAAAAACAACATACCAAGTATTCATTTTTATAGTTTGATGGCAACACAGAGTGTGAAACGAGTAGCACAGGAAGTGTTTTAAGGTTTGTAAAGTTTGTAAAGTTTATAAGGTTCATAAAGTTTTTAAAGTATGGGAATTTTATTTTCACTGTTTTTTGTACTAATATTTATTGTATTAATTGTACTGCTTTTTGTGTTAGGTTTTATACGTTCCATTTTTAATTTTGGTCGCCGTAAAAATAACACACAATCAGATACGCCTCGTGAATCACCATTTCAGCAAAAGCAACGCAACAAAGTTTTTGATAAAAACGAAGGTGAATATGCCGATTATGAAGAAATAAAATGAGCCGAAAATGAAATTTTATACATTTTTAGCATGGAATTTTACACATTTAAGGCATTTTTTTGAACAAAACAACTACATTTGTTATTATAATCAATTATAACCGGATTTTATGTTCGGTTATTTTTTTTGAAACAAAATAAAGTAGTATCAATATGACAACAAAATCATTTTTGCTAATGACAGCAATTACACTCAGCGGACTCGCACAGGCAGCAAATCCACTTTTGGAAAAGTACAATACCCCGTACGAAACCATTCCGTTCGACAAAATTAAAAACGAGCATTACCTACCTGCCATGGAAGTGGCTATGAAAGAGCACAATAAAGAAATTGATGCTATTGTAAATAACGCAAAACCGGCAACATTCGAAAACACAGTAGTAGCTCTTGAAAAAAGTGGCTCGCTGTTGACTAAAGTAACAACGCCATTTTTCAATTTGCTTGGTGCCGAAACTAACGACGAAATGCAGGCAATTGCTCAAAAAGTATCGCCCATGCTTTCGGAACATGGAAATGCTATTACATTGAACGAGAAGCTTTTTGCTCGTGTAAAAGCAGTTTACATTGCAAAAGACAAACTAAAACTTACGGCAGAGCAACAAATGTTGCTTCAAAAATCGTACGACCGCTTTGCCGAAAATGGAGCTAATCTTTCGGACAAGGACAAAGAAATTTACAAACAATTGTCGAAAGACTTGAGTATGTTGACATTGAATTTTGGTCAGAATGGCTTGAAAGAAACCAACAAATGGAGCATGCTTATTGCCGACAAAAGCCTGCTTGCCGGTTTGCCACAGGATGTGCTCGATATGTTGGCTATTAATGCTAAAAAAGCGGGTAAAGAAGGCTGGATGCTCGACCTCAAAGCCACTACTTACGGTCCGGTAATGAAATATGCCGATAATCGCGACCTGCGTCGTGAATTGTATATGGCTTATAGTACGCGCAATATGTTGGGAGGCGAATTTGATAATGTGGAGAACGTTCGAAAAATCGCCAATCTTCGTTTGCAAATGGCTAAACTACTGGGACACAAATCGTATGCCGATTACAGTTTAGTGCATCGCATGGCCGAAAACAAAAATAATGTATACGATTTGCTAAATAAACTATTGGTGGCTTACAAGCCAACTGCCGAAAAAGAATATGCCGATTTGCAGGATTTTGCCAATAAAAAAGGAGCTTATTTCAAAGTGCAATCATGGGATTGGGCTTATTATTCAGAAAAACTGAAAGCTGAAAAATTCGACTTAAATGACGAAATGCTAAAACCTTATTTTGAACTCGAAAGTGTAAAGAAAGGAGTATTTGGCTTGGCAACAAAGCTTTACGGAATTAAATTTGTGAAAAATACCACTATTCCAGTTTATCATGCTGAGGTGGATGCTTACGATGTGGTTGATGAAAAAGGGAAATTTGTAGCGGTGCTTTATACCGATTTTCACCCCCGCGACGGAAAACGTTCGGGAGCTTGGATGAGCGAATTTAAAGGGCAATTTATGGAAGGTAAAAAAGATAGCCGTCCGCACATTACCATTGTAATGAACTTTACACGCCCCACCGAAACCAAACCTGCATTGCTTACTTTCGACGAAGTAACAACATTTTTGCACGAATTTGGTCATGCACTACACGGAATGTTGACCAAATGTACTTACGAATCGCTTTCTGGTACAAGTGTTTACCGCGATTTTGTGGAACTGCCTTCGCAAATAATGGAGAACTGGGGACCCGAAAAGGCTTTCTTAGATGGTTTTGCCAAACATTACCAAACGGGTGAAAAAATTCCTGCCGTATTAATTCAAAAAATTAAAGATGCCGAAAACTTTAACATTGCAAACTTCTGTCTGCGTCAGTTGAGTTTTGGCTATTTGGATATGGCGTGGCACTCGCTTGAAATTCCTTACGCGGGCGACATGATAAAAATGGAAAAAGAAGCCATGACTAAAACGCAGATTTTACCTGTCATTAATGAAGTTAGCATGAGTCCAACTTTCAATCACATTTTCTCAGGAGGCTATGCAGCAGGTTATTACAGCTATAAATGGGCCGAAGTGTTGGATGCAGATGCCTATTCGGTATTTGTCAAAAATGGGATTTTTGATAAGAAAACAGCTGCATCGTTCCGCGAGAACATTTTAGTTAAAGGTGGAACAGAACACCCAATGACACTCTACAAACGCTTCCGTGGACAAGAACCAACGATAGATGCCTTGTTGATTCGTAACGGAATAAAACCACAGTAAGTTTTTATAAAAATTTGAATCTATATCACCCCAAAAATTTAATAAATTAAATTTTTGGGGTATTTTTTTTATTTACTTTTGTGTCCTTTTGTGGTTTAATTACCTCAAAATCGAAATCGTTTGCACTAAAATTGAAACTTATTAAAATCATTGTAGTAGAATTCACAAATTTTTCGTCTATTTTTGTATGTAATTTATTCTTCAAATATTAAAATCAATATGAAACGAAATCTAATTAACATGCTATTGCTATCACTTGTTATGTATTCGTGTAATCAAAAAGTGGAATATGCTTCTTTTGAAGAATATCCCGTTTATACCGGCGACGATCTTGAATTAACGTATACGCCGAACGAGACTAAGTTCCGTGTTTGGGCACCAACTGCTGATGCTGTAAAATTGCTTTTGTACGATAATGGTTCCGAAGGAGCTGCCTACGAAGTTACCGACATGAAACGTTCTACTGATGGAACTTGGAAAAAAGAAGTAAGCGTAGATTTAAAAGGAAAATTCTATACGTTTCAAATTCGTATAGATGAAAAATGGCAGCCCGAAACGCCTGGAATGTGGGTAAAAGCTACAGGAGTGAACGGAAAACGTGCTGCAATTATTGATATGAATGCAACGAATCCCGATGGTTGGGATAGTGATAAACGTCCACCGTTGAATAATTTTACGGATATTTCCATTTACGAAGTACATGTACGTGATTTTTCTGTATCACCAAATTCAGGTATGAAAAACAAAGGAAAGTTTTTGGCATTTACCGAAAGAGGAACAAAAAACACAGCTGGCGAAGCAACCGGAATTGACCATCTCAAAGAACTTGGCATTACTCACGTCCATTTATTGCCCTCGTACGATTATGCCTCGATAGACGAAACAAAACTGAACGAAAATAAATACAATTGGGGCTACGATCCTTTAAATTTTAATGTTCCCGAAGGGAGTTATTCTACAAATCCTCATGACCCTGTAAGTCGCATAAAGGAGTTTAAAAGTATGGTACAGTCGCTACACAAAGCAGGTATTCGTGTTGTAATGGATGTGGTTTATAATCATACCTTTACCGGAAAGGAATCGCATCAAAATCTTTTAGTTCCCGATTATTTTTACCGCCAAAATGCCGACAGCACTTGGTCGAATGCCTCGGGCTGTGGCAATGAAACGGCTTCTGAACGCCCCATGATGCGCAAATTCATGGTTGAGTCGGTGGTTTATTGGGCTACCGAATATCATGTGGATGGTTTTAGGTTCGATTTAATGGGCATTCACGATATCGAAACAATGAACGAGATTCGTGTAGCATTAGATAAGATTGACCCAACAATTTTTATTTATGGCGAAGGTTGGACAGCTGCCAGCTCGCCTTTGGCAGAAGAAAAACGTGCTGTAAAGAAAAATGCCAAACAGCTGAATGGCATTGCAGTATTTAGCGACGATATTCGCGATGCACTAAAAGGAAGTTGGATGCATTCCGAAATACCTGGTTTTGTTTCGGGAACAGATAGCTTAGAGGAAAGTGTGAAATTTGGAATTGTAGGTGGCGTTCGGCATGCGCAAATAGATTATACAAAACCAATTTATTCGAAAGCTCCTTATGTAAATCAACCTACACAAACCATCAATTACGTATCGTGCCACGACGATATGTGCTTGGTAGATAAACTCAAAGAATCGAAACCTGCGGGTGCTACCGATGAAGAGTTGGTACGCTTCAATAAATTAGCACAATCAATTGTTTTTACATCGCAAGGAGTTCCATTTATTTATGCAGGCGAAGAGCTATATCGAAACAAGAAAGGCATACACAATACGTATCAGTCGCCCGATTCAATTAATCAGATTGACTGGGACTTTAAAACCACTCACAAAGATGTTTTTAGTTACTATCAAAGCTTAATTACTTTACGAAAAACTCATTCAGCTTTCCGAATATCGAAAACCGAATTAATTCAGAAGCACTTAACCTTTATAGATTCAACTGCAGCAAATGTTATTGCCTACAAACTATCCGACCACATAAATGGCGATAGCTGGAAAGATATTTTGGTTGTTCTTAACGGAAACCGTAAACCAATGACCTTAGAAATCCCTAAAGGAAATTGGAATTTAATATGCCACGATGGTCTAATTGATATTAACGGAATTAAAACTATAAACTCTACAACATTTACAGTAGCTCCTTCGTCGGCAAGTATTATGTATTTGGAGTAAAAATAAAAGTTACCAAGCACAAACGATTAAGCCTTATTCTGAATTCAGAATAAGGCTTAAATATATTTTGGGATAATAGATAGATTCGTATTTTAATATAGAAGATTGTTGATATCGACATGACAAATTAATGCTATTACCTACCGCATCAATAAACTCTTGTTCCAAAAATTGAACTGCCAATTCGCACCATTGTACTTCCGCAAAGAATAGCAATTGGGAAGTCGTCGGACATTCCCGTCGAAATTTCATTAAATTCGAAATCGTGACCAAAAAAACGATTCTTAATTCTATTAAAAATAGTTTTTAGTTTTTCAAATTCGTGCTGAACTTGCATTTTGTCTGTAGTAAAAGTTGCCATTCCCATCAAACCACAAAATTGCACGTTCGGATAACGATCCAGAGCTCCACTTTCAAAAAAATCAATTAACTCCGGTTCATCAAAACCAAACTTTGTTTCTTCGGCGGCAATGTGTACTTGCAATAAACAATTCACTTTTCGACCAATTCTGGATGCTTGTTTGTCAATTTCAGCTACTATTTTTTCCGAATCAACACCATGAATCAGACTTACATAAGGAACAATATACTTTACCTTATTTGATTGTAAATGTCCAATAAAATGCCATTCAATATCTTTTGGTAAACGTTCGTACTTGCCGCTCATTTCCTGTACTTTGCTTTCGCCAAACACACGTTCCCCTACCCTATAAGCCTCCATAAGAGCTTCGTCGGGATGAAATTTGGATACACAGACCAATTTTACACGAGCTGGTATTTGATTTCGAATGTATGTAAGATTACTTGCTATAGACATTTTTATAGTTTATGGTGAATAGTTGAAAATTGAAAAACGCTCGTAATTCGTACCCCGATAGCTATCGCGGGCAAAATTCGTAATTCAAAACTTATCTATTCCGATTTTTCAAATTTATAAACATCCATAATGAGTGTTTCGGTAATCGACGCCACTTCGTAATCGGCCATAGTGCCACTCATGCCTTTTAAAAGTCCTTCCAATGCGTTTTTCATATCCGAAGCCTGAATCATCATGGTGTTTGCAGTACGTTTTTCCACCGCTTTTTCTTCGTCGATGGTAATAAAATTAACGCGCGAGCGGTACCATTTATCACCATTTTCGTCGAAAAACATCTCGCTAATTTTCGTACGTTTTATATTTGACACCTGAAATTCGCCACTTATAAAAGGTTTCATCTCTTCGATAATACGCGACTCGGCTTCGGTAAACGACAAGGCATCAACTAAATAACCCTGACTAACTTTTACAATATTGCCATCGTCGGCAGTTTTTTCGTACTTCACTTTACATTCGAACCAGGTATGCATAATTTATTCTTGTTTAATATGTTTTTGTTACACAAAGATACGACCTTTTTTTGCGAAAGCAATTTGTATGAAACATAAAAAAGGACAAATTCCTTAAAAGAAACTTGTCCGAATATACATTCATCAAGAAAATTAATTCTTTAAAAAGAGTACTACTATCGCGCAGCTAAATAGTACATATAAGAGGTAGTAACAAATTTAATTTCTAAACTTAAAACCTGATTTTCTTGGATATAAGCCACTACGAAACAACGTTTATGCTCGGGGCAAATTGAACTTAGCCGCACTACTTTGCCATTATTTTGGGGGGTTTCACTCAGAACTTGTAAATCGAAACAATAATCAGGAATATTTGAGACTTTCATTGTGCGATAGTCAAAATCCAGCTCCACATCTACATTTATTTCCTTCGGTTCACCATAAGGATAAGCATCGCTACGAGTAGCAAATTTTACTGCTTTGGACACATACAATTGAGCACTTAGCGATTGAATGAGTAAAACTGTAAGAAAAAATAGCACTTTCGATTTCATGAAATAAAAAAAATAAAAATTTTGATTTAAAAATTCTCTACAAAATGCATTCCATTTCATAAACTACTGTAATACAACAGCAAAGCTCCATCTTCTATGTTCATAAACGAACAACAACTTCGAATTCGAAGGTCTATTATCGAAGAGTCAAGTTTTTTGGCTAATTTATTATGTTAAATTTCTTTTGAGCACTTGAATTTCAACTACAAAAAATCCACAAAAACATTACAAGAGTCCACTCCGAAAAAGAGTAGAACGCAAATTACGCAAATTTTCACAAATAATACATAATGATTAGAAGTCTGTTTTCCAATAATATAACTCAGCAATAATTTATTTAAATTTGCGTTTTTTTGCGTAATTTGCGTTCAAAAATACTTTTCGGAGCAGACTCATTACAATAATATTGTTGAATAGAAGCACTTTGTCAATTATATTCTATACTGCATCGTTTTCCCTTATTTCTGTTCGTCTAATTTTTCCACTAATTGTTTTTGGAAGCACCTCTACAAATTCAATAATACGGGGGTATTTGTAAGGCGCAGTTACTGTTTTTACATGCTCCTGAATTTCTCGTTTTAACGATTCGTGATGTCTGTTTTTGTATTCTGCCGAAAGTATTACAGTGGCTTTCACTACTTGTCCGCGAATCTCATCGGGAACACCCGTAATAGCACATTCCACAACTGCGGGATGAGTCATCAAAGCACTTTCAACTTCAAAAGGTCCAATTCTATACCCCGAACTTTTTATCACATCATCCGCACGTCCAACAAACCAAAAATAGCCATCTTTGTCGCGAGTAGCTACATCGCCTGTGAAGTAAATATTATTGTGCCACGATTCGTTTGTCAAAGTTTCATTTCGATAATAACCTTTGAAAAGTCCAATCGGAATATTTTGATCGGTGCGAATTACAATTTGCCCATGCTCTCCAACCTCTGCCGAATTTCCTTCAGGGGTAAGCAAATCTATATCGTAATGCGGATTAGGCAGCCCCATCGAACCCGGCTTTGGAGTAGTCCAGGGCGAAGTGAATATTGCCAGTGTGGTTTCACTCTGACCATATCCTTCTTTAAGTTCAATGCCTGTAAGCTTCAAAAATTGGTCGTAAACAGCCGGATTGAGAGCCTCGCCGGCAATAGTACAATACTCCAACGACGATAAATCATACTTCGCCATATCTTCGCGAATTAAAAAACGAAAAACCGTAGGAGGTGCACAAAGCGAAGTAATGTGGTATTTTTCAATTATATGCAACATAGCTGCTGGAGTAAATTTGTCATGGTCGTACACAAAAACGCAGGCGCCGGCAATCCATTGTCCATATAATTTTCCCCACACAGCTTTGAGCCAACCCGTATCGGCTATTGTCAAATGCAAACTATTAGGATGCAAATTGTGCCAATAACTTGCCGTAACAATATGTGCCAATGGGTATACACAATCGAGCATTACCATTTTTGGATTGCCTGTAGTACCCGATGTAAAACTGATTATTAGCGGGTCATCGTTTTTGTTTACATTCTCTATTTTTTCAAATGGTTTTGCATTTTTAATACCCAAATGAAAATCGAGCCAACCTTCTGGAATATTTGGACCAACCGAAATACACATTTCTACAGTTGGTGATTCGGGAAGCGATTCGTTTATATGATTTAATATTAGGTCATCGCCTACGGCAATAATTGCTTTTATATCGGCAGCATTATTACGGTAAACAAGGTCTTTTTTGGTTAATAAGTGCGTGGCGGGAATAATTATTGCACCAATTTTATGCAATGCAATAATTGTAAACCAAAATTCGAATCTTCGTTTTAATATTGCCATTACTATGTCGCCTTTTTTAATTCCAACACTTAATAAATAGGATGCTGTTTGATCGGAAAAATACTTTACTTCGGCAAAAGTAAATTCGCGACATTCACCTTTATCGTTTGTCCAAAGTAAAGCTTTTTTATTAGGCTCATTAGCTGCCCATTCGTCAACAATATCGTACCCAAAATTAAAATTATCGGGGACTATAAGTTGGTAGTTACTTTTAAAATCTTCAAAATCCTCAAAGTCAATTTTTTTCAAAAACTTTTCAATCATTACTTCAATTATTAATTACTGCAAAGAAACGAAAGAAGATATTGCGAAACAAATTAATGGGATAGATTAAATTTATTTGGGATAAAAAAATACATATTGGGATTAAAAATCTCAAAAAAACCAGCATTTTTAAATTATGTTGCGTATCTTTGCATTCGTAATATAAATGTGGAGAGATTTGGACTGCTTGCAACCACAGAAAAAAATGCTAAATTGCTAACATATTTTCTGCGCGCGTTATAAAGTCCTCGTTTACTTACCCATTTTATTTTTTTACAAATTTTAAAAAACAATTTTAGTAACAACCCTGTTTGTTATTTCAATTTGCGCAACATGCAATTGTAAATAGTAAATGGATTAATAGTAAATCAAAATGGGATATTTATTTTCATCCGAATCGGTGTCGGAAGGTCATCCCGACAAAGTAGCCGATCAAATTTCAGACGCTATTCTCGACAATTTTTTAGCACTCGATGCCACCTCAAAAGTAGCTTGCGAAACATTGGTAACTACCGGACAGGTAGTACTTGCAGGCGAAATTAAATCAAACGCTTACATTGATGTGCAGTCGGTAGCTCGCCGCGTAATAAACCGTATTGGCTATACCAAAGGCGAATACATGTTCGATGGCAACTCGTGTGGTGTACTTTCGGCATTGCACGAACAATCGGGCGACATAAACCGTGGTGTGGAACGCGTAGACCCTATGAATCAGGGCGCCGGCGACCAAGGAATGATGTTTGGCTATGCCACAAACGAAACCAAAAACCTGATGCCTATTGCCTTGGATTTATCGCATGCCTTGGTGCAGGAATTAGCTGCAATTCGTCGCGAAGGAAAGGTTATGACCTACCTCCGCCCCGACTCAAAATCGCAGGTAACCATTGAGTACGACGACAATAACAAACCTGTAAAAGTAAATACGATAGTTGTATCGACTCAGCACGACGATTTTGTTAAACCATCCGAAAGCAAAACAGAACAAATTGCCGACGACGAAATGTTAGCAAAAATCCGTCAGGATGTAAAAGAGTATTTAATTCCACGCGTTAAAGCATTGGATACACAGTTTGCCGAACTTTTCAAAGATGACTACATGTTGCATGTAAACCCTACCGGGAAGTTTGTAATTGGTGGACCTCACGGTGATACAGGGCTTACCGGACGCAAAATAATTGTAGATACCTACGGCGGCAAAGGGGCACATGGTGGTGGAGCTTTCTCGGGCAAAGATCCTTCGAAAGTAGACCGTTCGGCAGCTTATGCAGCTCGCCACATTGCTAAAAACATTGTAGCAGCAGGTTTAGCTACCGAAGTATTGGTGCAAGTAGCTTATGCCATTGGTGTAGCAAAACCTATGAATATTTACGTAAATACGTATGGTACAGCTCAGATACAACTTAGCGATGGCGAAATAGCTGCAAAAATTGATAAACTTTTTGATATGCGCCCAAAAGCCATTGAAGACCGTTTGCAACTTCGCAATCCAATTTATGAAGAAACAGCATCTTATGGTCATGTAGGTCGCACGCCCGAAATGAAAGTAAAAACATTCAAAGATGGTAATGGAAACGAATTTACCAAAACGGTGGAACTTTTCACTTGGGAAAAAATTGATAAAGTGGATGTTATTCGAAAAGAATTTTCGCTGTAGTATTACTTCTAATTATTAAAGCTGTGGATAATTTCACAGCTTTTTTTTGCATGCTATTGGTGTGTCTATTTTTTTTGACAATATATGTTCCCGTATTTTTTGCAAAAAAAAGTATTCTAACAATTTAAAATTGAATTAGAAAAGCTGTTAATATCTATAAAATCATTAAAACCACTTTTTAAAAACTAATCTTATCCAAAAAGAGGTTTTCTTTCAGTCCTGTCTGATTATAATTGAGATTATTGTTTAATTTTGCATCTATTAAAATCCAAATAATGAAAAAACTCAACAACATACTTTTTTCAATGACCACCAGCGTTATTTTGCTGGTTATCTTCGCCATAGCTATTGGTTACGCCACATTTATCGAAAGTCGGGAAAGTACCGAAGCAGCCCGAGCATTGGTTTACAATGCATTTTGGTTCGAAGCCTTGCTTGTAATACTCATTATTAATTTGATAGGAAGTGTAGTTCGATACGAAATACTAAATACACGAAAACTTTCCATTTTACTTTTTCACCTCGCGTTTATCGTCATCTTAATTGGTGCCGCTATTACCCGCTACATGGGCTCCGAAGGCATTATGCATATTCGCGAAGGAGAAACTGTCTACGAAATTAGTTCCGATAAAACTTCAGTACGCTTTACTGCTACTGCCAATGGCGAAACTGTTACAAAAACTACCGAAACTATTCTGAATGAATCGACTACGGAGTTTGAAGAAAAGCTAAAAATTGGCGAAAAAGAAATTAGCTGCGAACTTGTATCGTACATCCCTAACTCTATCGAAACCATTGCTCCCGACCCAAATGGCGAAGCTGCAATCTCGCTTTTTACCATGAATAGCCAAAACGGCGGTATGGATTTTATCTTGCAAAAAGGCGAAACCAAAGAGTTTGAAGGCATTCTTTTTGCTTTTGAAGATTCAACAAGCGCCGCCAATATTATTTTTTATCGTAAAAATGACGAACTGTTTTTCAGCACCAATATTCCACTCAGCAAAACAAGTATGATGGAACAAAAGCAGGATATGATACTACCCGGCAAGGATATGGTAGCACAGCAAAAAACCATTTTCAGAACCGAAAACCTGCTTTTTGTGCTTAAAACATTTTTACCAAACGCCCGTAAAAATATTACACAAGTTTCGCCGGAAATGAACAAGGCCGGAATTATTATGGAAGGCAAAAATGCGCTGGTATTTAACGTAACTGATGGAAACGCTACGCAACGCGTAAATATGTTAGTAGCCGACAATCAACAAACTGCAAAAGCGGCTTGCACGCTAAACGGAACAACCGTCGAAATTGAGTACGGCTCGTTATCGCACCAATTGCCTTTTGGAATAAAGCTCCGCGATTTTGTGCTCGAACGTTATCCCGGATCCAACAGTCCATCGTCGTTTGCCAGCGAAATTACGGTTATCGACACGAACACAAAAACTGAAATGCCTTACCGCATTTTTATGAATAATATATTGAAATACAAGGGCTACCGATTTTTCCAATCGTCGTACGACCCCGACGAAAAAGGCACTGTGCTATCGGTTAGCAACGATTATTGGGGCACAACCATTACCTATATTGGCTATTTTATGTTGATGTTGGGAATGTTGCTTACTATGTTTAATAAGAATAGTCGCTTCCGCAGTTTGCTCAAACTAAGTGGCGAATTACAAAATAAACGATTAAAAGGTAAAACAGCTGTTTTAATTGCTGGTTTGGTGCTAAGTTCGTCGGCATTTGCCGCTACGGTTACCAAAAAATCGCATATCGAATCACTCAATCAGTTGCTTATTCAGGATGCCGCTCAGGGACGAATTGAGCCTTTCAACACTTACACTTCGGAAGTTTTTCGCAAAATAAACAAATCCACTTCGTACCGCCACATGTCGCCAACCGAGGTAGTTTTGGGCATGATAGCCAACCCCGAAAGCTGGCAAAACGAACCCATTATTAAAGTGGGTAACGACGAATTAGCTAAAGAATTGGGAGCTATTGACAATTATGTTTCGTTCAATCAGTTGTTCGACTTCGACAATGGTGGTGTGTATCGTCTAAGCGAAAAAGTGGATGTTGTGTATAAAAAAGAACAAACTGTCCGCAATAAATACGACAAAGAGCTAATCAATATCGACGAGCGTATCAATATCTGCTATCAGATTTTTTCGGGTGAAATGTTGCATATTTTCCCGAATCCCAAAGATGAAAATGCCAAATGGTTGACAGCGGTAGTAAAAAAAGAAAATTTGCAATCACAACGTGAAACTCCACCTCCGGGAATGGGCGGCATGAACGAAGAGCAGATAAATGCTATGATGGGAATTGCACCTATCGAAAAAATAGATGCAACTAAAACACTATTTACCAACTACTTACAAGCAGTAAATGCGGCCTATTCGTCGGGCGACTGGCTTACTGCCGAAAACCAATTGGCGGCTATTAAAAGCTATCAAAAAGCAAACGGTGGCATCACTATTCCTTCCGAATCGCGCATACAAATGGAGATAACCTACAACAATCTCAACTTGTTTGGCAAACTCGGAATTTTGTATATTATTATCGGATTACTCCTATTGAGCCTGTATATGTACAGCATTTTCACTCCAAAATCGAAAATACAATTCCACCTCAAATGGTCGGTTTATGTATTCGTTTTTGCATTTTTACTTTATTCGCTCGGCATGGCAGCTCGTTGGTACATTTCCGACCACGCACCTTGGAGCAATGGTTACGAAACCATGTTGTTTGTAGGTTGGGCAGCTGCACTTTCCGGATTGGTATTCTCGCGCCGTTCACCCATTGCAATGGCTGTAACAGGCATTTTGGCGGCAATTGCACTCTTTGTGGCAGGTATGAGCTGGATGAATCCCGAAATTACGAATCTGGTACCCGTTCTAAAATCGTATTGGCTTATCATTCACGTTGCTATTATCACCTCGAGCTACGGATTTTTGGCTATGGGCGCACTCCTCGGTTTACTCAACCTGATATTGATGATTGCCCGCAACAAAAAGAACGACAAGCAATTGCGTGATACCATTCAAGAAATTAGCTACATTATCGAACTCGCTTTGTACATCGGGTTGGTACTTATCACCTCGGGCTGTTTTATAGGTGGCGTTTGGGCAAACGAATCGTGGGGACGCTACTGGGGTTGGGACCCCAAAGAAACATGGGCATTGGTAAGTATTTTGGTTTATTCGGCCATTTTGCATCTCCGCAATGTTCCAAAACTCAACAATCGTTTCACATTAAGCGCATTAGCGCTTTTAGGTTTCAGTAGCATTATTATGACATTTTTTGGTGTAAACTATTACCTTTCGGGCATGCACTCCTACGGTCAGGGCACACCACCACCCATCCCTACAGCTGTTTATTTTGTGTTGTTGGCACTGGCAGTAATAATTGGTTGGGCGTACAAAGCGGAAAAAAAGAAATAGAAACATGTCATTGCAACAGTTTAATTATCCTGAATTA
>Ga0247840_10003831_pt1 | contig 24761 bp, 26 predicted proteins | sample LaCruzMarch2015__FD_192404 | JGI IMG/M metagenome (GOLD analysis project Ga0247840, IMG submission 192404) | Freshwater microbial communities from meromictic Lake La Cruz, Castile-La Mancha, Spain - LaCruzMarch2015_17m | ecosystem: Environmental > Aquatic > Freshwater > Lake | place: Spain...
TTAAATTTTTCATTTGTAGCCCAATGAAGTTGTATATACAAATTATACGAGATATTTCAAAATTGAGCAATACAACCCAGCCAAATTAGGGTTAAACACTCACAATTAACCACCTGATACATGGTATTAGCGTACCAATCACTACCCTACTTAAGCTCTAAAGCAGAACCCTTTAGAAAATATCACCCATTCCAATTGAGAATCAGTCTGTTTTGTAAAAGTTTAAGCTGCCCGCTCAATCAAATTCTTTTCCTCAATTGCTGGCACAACATCGATGGCACTTACCTGGTAACGCCACTGCTGATGACGACGCAGTCCATTTAATACCCGAAAGTAACTACGGCTTAGCCAGACTAGTAGTATTAATGCCAACACTCTAGATAAGATGTTACTAGCTACCGATGATTCCATTAGAGGTATTCGAGATAGAGCTTTATTGCTAGTGGCTTATGACACCTTATGCAGATCCAGTGAATTGGTCTCGCCGCTAGTCAAGGATTTCAAAATCAATATTAAGAATGGTATTGAGACTTCATCGATTCTCCTTAGAAAAAGTAAGACTGATCAAAACTCCATGGGAAGATGATTATATCTAAGTCAAAGGGCTCACCTAGCATTGATTGAATGGATGAAAGAACTGCCAGCAGAGCAAGAAATACTGTTTTGCGGATTAAACCGGTCGTTAGATATAAGCCATCAAATCGGGGCGGGTCAGATTAATCGCATCTACAAGAAAATTGCTAGAAAAGCTGGATTGAATGAGTTGGAGATTAAGGGGATAAGTGGTCACTCGATGCGATTAGGTGCCGCCCAGGATTTACTCAATTCAGGCGCAAGTATGCCAATCATTATGCAACGCGGAAGATGGTCAAAAACGGATACAGTTATGAGATATCTAGAACACACTAATTTTTAACCTTAAATCCAAGACCTCAATACCATGGGTCTTTTTTGAATAAGCTTATTTATAAGAGGGCAGCCAATCAGTATGCCAATTCCATCCGCCACCCAATCGGCAAATTCTCCTGAACGCCAACCTGTAAGCCATTGAAGTACTTCTATCAAGGCGCCATAAAGCAATAGACCAATAGCTACTTTAACTACAGCTTTTTGATACGCCAATATGCCTAAGCCACTTAGGCAAAAGAAAGCGAAGAGGTGTTGAGCCTTATCCCACCAATCAAACAATCCCGATGGCAAAAAGGTTGCAGGAATTAAAGATAAAAATCCAAATACTATGCAGGCAATCCAGAAAGCAATCTTTACCAACAAGAGCGCACAATTAAGCAATTGAAATTTAAGGTCTTTAGTGGACTGACTAATGACCGCCGCCCTTAACAATCACCAAAGCACCCTTCCAAATTATCCAAAGATCTAAGCGTAGTAGCCCAAAGGAAGATCGCTTGAGATATTGATCAACGTATTCGTACTCATAGACGGGGTTCCCCATCTCCGAAGTTCCCTTATTAATATGGCCCAAGCCCAAAAGGCCGCCACGCAATAAAAATCTAGTGACATTGCCCTGCGCGCGATCTCTTTCATAATGCAATACTGACAAGGGACGTGGGCCAACAATGCTCATATCGCCTTTAAGGACGCTCCAAAACTGAGGCAATTCATCCAAATAGAATTTTTTTACAAATTGACCAACATAAGTTCGACTATCCGGAGTCCACTCAGCTGAGTAAGCAATCCAATCATGACGCTTTGCACCCTCGGGCTCTATATATTTAGTCTTAATAAGCCGAATTTTATATTTGGGAATAATTTTCCCAGCGCTCACTCCGTTGTAATAGAAAAACATTGGCCCAGCATTTTCTGGAATAAGCCAACCTTCAATTAAAAAGGCCAGTTTTAGTAACAGCAGAATGGGTGCGGAAATTACTAGAAAAATTATTGCAACAACCTTATCAAAAAGAACTTTGAAGAACCGCGGAGGCAATGTCTGTTTCAACCCAAAAATATGAGGATATTTTTTTAATATTTCCGTTGTAGGAGGAGTATAGGGAAAAGCCTCGGTTGGCTCAATGACTTTAGATTCCATAGTTAAAAGACTTTTTAAAAAATATAATTGATTATTTCCACTCTTCAGGACAACTCTTTTTCCAATCTGCAAAAGCGCTGTCAAGCGAATACTGGAATTGATACCCATGCTCAACTAAATAAGATGGAATAATATTGTTAGAGCGTACTAGCTTTCGAATTCGCACAGGGCTAAATGGATGCTTGATGCCAAGAGGTTTCGCTACGGCATCAATTACATAAGCAACCGCTATTAGCACCTTATAAGGCACAGTCGGCACATAGCGTTTAATCCCTTGTGTTTTGCAAACAGCTTTGACATACTCGCCAATACTAGGGCCAGGATTCATCGACAGATTAAAAAGACTTACTGTCTCTCCATTTTTCTTTTGTTCTTGTAGCACCCACCACATGGCATTACAGAGCTCTTTCACATAAACACCTGCTTTACGGGTAGATTCATTTCCCATAAAGAAGAAATATCGATGAATGACCGCCTTAATTAGGCGCGAAACATTGCCACCCTCGCCAGGTCCAAAAACCACTCCAGGCCTAACAACAACTAAGCGACGATTATTTATATCTTTAGCCTGCCAAATTTGATGAATCTTTTCAGCAACTAATTTTGATGATCCATATGCGGTTACTGGAATTGGCAATGTTGACTCATCTTTTATGGACTCACTAACCCCATAGGGAGATATAGAGCTCGTGAAAATAATATTCTGACAATCCACCTGGTCAGCAAATTTGCAAACGTTTTGCGCACCGAGAAGATTGGTTTCAAAGTACTCATAATCCTCATGGCCTGGCTCTCTATGAATGGCAGCAAAATTGGCTATCAAAGTTACAGGTTCAGATATAGTTAACCAGTCAAGAGACTTTCGTACATCCCCCTCAACATATTCGATGCGGACATCTTGAGTGATTTGTTTTTTGCGAAACTCACTAAACTTGCAGTCTGCTGACTCAATATCGATAATATAGATTTTGTCAGCATATCCCCGTGACAATAGGAATTGAGAAAAAAATCCACCAACAAATCCGTTACCGCCAAAAATTACAATACTCTTCATTACACTCCAGTTGATAGATTCAATGCCTAGAAATTAATCGACCATTTAGCTCCCATTGCCAAGCGTGCTCAATAATTGTATCTAGATTACAGAATTGAGGCCGCCAACCCAGACTTTCAAGCGCAAGGTGCGCATCAGCTACCAAGCGAGCAGGGTCACCAGCGCGTCGAGGACAATCAACCAGCGGGATATCAAATCCTGTCACCCGCCGAGCTACGTCAATCACTTCCTGCACAGAAAATCCATTACCATTACCTAAATTGAAAGACTGGCTATTGCCTCCCTTTATTAGCGACTGTAGCGCAAGCCAGTGAGCCTCACATAGATCGGTGACATGTACATAGTCGCGAATACATGTTCCGTCAGGTGTATCGTAGTCCCGACCAAAAACATTTATATGATTCCGACGACGAGATGCAACTTGAAGTACTAGGGGTATCAAATGAGTTTCTGGATCATGTCTCTCTCCCAGCAGGCCATCAGGATCAGCTCCAGCAGCGTTAAAGTAACGTAGACAGACAGATCTAATGCCATAGGCCGTATCATAGTCGGTCAAGGCCTGTTCCACCATCAGCTTAGAACGGCCATAAGGGTTGATGGGCAGTTGCGGATGCAACTCATCAATAGGCACATACTGCGGCTCCCCGAACGTTGCAGCACTCGAGGAAAAGATGAACTTATTAATACCAGAGGCGTGCATTGCATTAAGCAGATTGATTGTATTCACAAAATTATTTTGGTAATACTTTTCTGGGTGCTGCACTGATTCCCCTACTTGAATGAAAGAGGCAAAATGCATGACGGCAACAAATTTTTTGTGGCGAAATAAATTGTCTATTAGACACCTATCAGAAATGTCGCCATGTACGAATTCTCCAGCCAGAACGGCATTACGATAACCGCCAGAAAGATTGTCTAGTGTAGTAACATCGCATCCTAACTTAGCTAAATGTTTGACCATGTGAGAGCCGATATAGCCAGCGCCACCGACCACCAATATTGAAATCAATTTTCATCCTTAAATTTTCGAGAACTTGCAAAAGGTCCATCCCAGTAATTTTTGTACATGCTGAGTTTTCGTTTTAATGCAATCGGCAATCTAGCATCTTGTTGCCCAATTTTGTAAGCGAAAAATTTGACTGCATTACGCAAAATCACGCTGGGCCACATATAAAAACGATTCCAACCCAAAAATCTCAGCTCCGACTTCACATAGCGCATACCTTCACCTCCTGCGCCCCCAAAATACTCACGAATCCAAGACTCGCGCGCATGAAATACCCCCATGTCGAAGTAGCGCTCAAACTCTTCAATGATTGTGTAATTGTGAGAATGTCGACAACGAGCATTACCAGCATAAGCAATCTTCCAGCCGCTAAGCAACATCTTGGCAGTGACGAACATATCCTCAGCAAAAATTACATGGTTCGGGAAACCACCTACCGCCTTCAGTGCATTAGCCCTGTATGCAGCAAATGAATTAGACATAAATGCCGTCTTAATACCAAATTTTGGTATATCGGTTATTGCCTTAATCTGGATGTCATCCTGGTAATTGAAGATCCGAGCGTGCCGAGCCAATACAGTGGCGTCCAAATGGGGGAGCTGCCGACCACACACTGCACCAACCTCAGGGTCGACAAAATGCTCAATAATTCGGTCAATTGCATCTGAGTTGAGTAGATAGGCATCTTGAGTCAGAAATACATAAAAATCATACGCCGGATTCTCGTCCACCATCCATTGACGAGTACCCCCATGATTAAATTTGGCAGATGGGATCACTGCAACCCGACCAACCCGCTCTTTTGCCAACATTGCAGTTCCATCACTCGAAGAGGAATCAACAATTAATATGTCAAATCGGGCTGTCTGCATCTGCAGAGAATTGAGTAAACGTTCAAGCTCAGATTTTCCATTGTAAGTTGGGATAATACAAGCAATACGCATGATGTTAAATTTCAGCTTGTGATAGCCAATATGGCTCAAGTGCCTCATAAAAAATAATTATCTATTTTATTATATATAAAAAAATATGATTAGTAATATTAACTCTTCAAGAGTATAAAAATTTAATATTAAATAGTTTTATGATTAATTTCGTAAGGATAAATCTCTATTATCTCTAATGACTTGCAAAATATCCTGAACCACCTCATTTACTACAATATTCGATAAACAGTGATTATTGTCAGACCTGAGACAGAATTTGTTACCACATGGCATGCAAGAATCATAAATATTTGAAGTATTTTGATAAAATTTTGCGTTGTAGTTTCTAGGGCCGAATATTCTTGGGGATTGCGGGCCATAAAATGCATATTGACGCTTATTAAAAAGACCTGCCATGTGAGCAAAACCAGTATCATGAGTGATTACAGCACGCGATGAAATTAGCAGTTGTGCAATCTCCGATATAGAGCCCCTGATTAGGGTTACATTATTCAGTGCTGCACGACCAAAGTATTCCAAATCTTCTGGCATCGCCGAAAGGATGATGGGATAAAAACAAGATATGCTATTTAGAATTGACAGAAATATCTCTTTTTTTACCAACTTATTTTCATATGATGCGCCATAGTGAAAAAACACATAATCTTTAGTTACGCTAGTTTGCAAAAATATCTTCGGTGGAGCATTCAAGAGCACCCCACTTTCAACGAAAGCTAGCTCCTCTCGATCAATAAGCCTGGTCTTGCGATCCAAAAAAAATTTTTTGGTATAAAAAAAACTCAGATGATCTTGTTTTTCTCCAATTATTGAAACCTTAAAAAATAACAAAGCACGAACCAACCATAAAAAAATGGGGATGAAATATGAAGAATGATCTATGGGAGGATGGCAAGAAACTAAAAATATAGCAATATTATTTTTTCTAAAGTACTTAATCAAAAAAGGTAGAAGCGATAACTTTCTTGTGAAAGGGACAAAAATACACCCCGGAACATATTCCCGGAGGAAGGGTCTCGCTTGCTCAAGCAAAGAATCTTTGACAAAGACATGTACTAATGAATTTTTTGATGCCTCGCGAAGTGAAGGCAAAGCAGAAATAATATCCCCAAGACCAGAATAAAATCCTACACTTATTGCTTTCATAGAAAGCTACCACCCATTAATTCCAATCCAACCACCAATCATTAAAAAAATTAAGATCATGCAGGCTGATTGACGGGAGCACTTATAAATTGATCCCTAACAAAAAATAGTCGAATCAGAAACGCTGCCCCCAAATAAAAAATCATAATTTTTATGCCATTTGCGAAATTATATTTTGAAAGTAAGCATCCTATGGCAGCGATTACAAAAATACTATAGTAACCCCCATTACGTTGGTCACATTCTAGTTTTGCCAAAAAATAGCCATATAGTGAGCCGACTATAGCCCCACCTAAAAATCCAAAGTTTGCAATCGCCTCGGCAATCCAAAAAAAACCCCCCAAAGGTGCAAACCTCTCCAGCCCAATATAATTTCCAACGCTCAACTGAATAAATAAATGTTCGTCTCTTATCCCCTTGGGTAGCAAATAAATTATGGGGTCAACGAGGTAAGTTAGGCCATACAAAAGATCGCCGCCACCACGAACGTAGTCAGCCATCTGTAGGCCAGTATAACCAGCGAAAATACCCTCCGCAATAAGCGAACCCAACATTCCATTTACCAACCCTGATTCTAGGACCAAGGACCGTGTTGCCAAAAGTAAAAGTCCAAATAGTAAAACATAAATTACATGGGAAATTCTTGGGGTCAAACCTCTTCTAGATAGTATCCATGCATATGCCACCACAATCCCAAAGAAGGTTGTCCGCCCCCCATCAAACATCATCAAAACAGTCTGGGTGATCAATATAAAGCCTACCCATCTTTTTGATAAAGGCGCACACCACAAAGCTAGCAATCCCATGCAGACAAAGAAATATTTACCGTAGGCAAAAAGAGAGGGCTCTATACCCTCTACGCCATCCCTAGAAACAGCATGCCATCCATATTTTTTTGCATAGATAATCAGAGCTATAAGCAACACCGTATAAAAAGGCAGAAAAATGATTTTGTTTATACGCCATACTTTTTTCAATTCCGGAATACAGCTATAGTATTTTATCCTAAAGGTAGCTTCACGATAATAGAATGCTACAAAAAAAAATATACCCATGAAGGTTGAGAGCATCACATAGTGAATTATTTCGAGATCCTCTAAAAGAGATAATCCTCCAGTCTCAATGAGGCTTCCAATAAACATGTATGAGCAATACAATAAAGAAAATCCAACAAACGAGTAATAGCAAGAGAGGATAGGCGCACGGAGTCTTATGCCAACGATAAGAGTTACAACAAGAACAAGTATCCCTAATATAGGTATTACTAACATAGATTTAAATCATTCAACTCGGTTCAGAGTTACACTTGAAAAAGAGCGTATGCCATTCAGGATCGATAAGAGCTCGTTTTGATTTCGAAATCGGAACTTTTTATTTATAACACCACGCACACCAGCAATATCCTTTGCAATACAGATCAGCCCCTTCGCCAAAAACTCCATCACTACAAGTGGCTCGCCCTCCCATCGTGAGTTTAAAATTAGCACATCCTCAGTACCGGTTGAATCATCAATCTGAGTGGCACTCAACCAACCTTTGACCTCAACTTTTAAATACTTGGTATGCTTTGAAGCATCTAAAACAATCTCCAAATCGGGACCATTCCCTATTAAGATCAAATTTTTATAGGGGTTATTAGGGTGATCAAGCAGCCTCAAAAGCCCCGTGATGTCTTTCTGCTTATCATCAAATCTTCCAACGTACATCAAACGAGGTCCTAATGACAGCTTTGGGATTTGAACGGGTCGAATACGGTTAAAAATATAATTGGTGCAAATTCCCGTTCTTTTTTTTATTATACGTGCTTGAATTCTGTTTACCGTCATATACTCATCTGTAAATGTAGCAAAAAAATTTAAGATACAGTTATAAATTTGCCCACTAAATCCATGGGTGATGCTGCGATCAATATACATTGGCACATAAGATGTTATGTGCACCGCTGAATTCAGCGACTTTATTGCCATAACGGCATTAATTGTCGCCTCGATAGAGCCTCCCGAGACAATTACTTCATTGAATCCGATAATGGATGAGGCCAATAATTTCGCCGTTGCTTTTCTATCTAGAATTTGCTTCCATAACCTACCCTGAATGTTAAACGGTAGATATTCTACCTTTGCGCCCGTCTCGGAAAAATATTCGCAAATCTCCCTGCTTGGGCATAAAACTACCATGCTAGTATCAGTCGCCAAAAAATCTTTCACAATATTTCTAGCCTGTATCTCGTGGCCGCCTATCAATGTGCTGTTCACAATAAAAAGTAGTTTTTTTGGCCTTGAATTTAAGATACTCCTATTTACCATTGAAAACTCTCTTTAAATATGGGGTTTACAGAAAAGATTTTATAGCTAACGATTTTATCCAACAACACCAATGAAAATCCTGAGAATTCATGCGAATTTAACTTCAGGCACTCAAGTCGCTCTCAAGAATCATCACATTAATAAACTATTCAGTCTAATTAGCAAGAGAAATTAAAATCTTTACAGACCAAGTTAAGGCAATTGACATTATAAAAATTTTATCTCCCTTAATATTCACCACGGGTCGCAGATCGTCTTTAATGAATCTTTTTTGACAAAACAACATTATTGCAATAATACTCATAGCGTTTTGGCAAAAGAGCGTTCAGTAATAAAAATAATAAGGTCATAGGAAAGATTACTAATAACTGCGATAGCTTACCTATTAGGCGACCTTTCGGTAAAACATGCTGACTAAAGTAAGCAATAAACATTTGACCGACACTCAGAAAATAAGTGGTTGTTTTTTTTGAAAAAACAACCTGAAACCCATTTTTATTTAAAATGTGACATATACCAAAGCTTGTATACCTCGCAAAGTCAAATGGTATTTCATGTTCATCCCAAGCAAATGGGATCGATAATAACAGTTGGCCATCTGGCTTTAATACACGATTGATTTCAAGCAATACCTCTTCAAGGTTAAATACGTGCTCAAAGACTTCAAAAGAAATAACAGCGTCGAACTCGCCATCCTCAAAAGGTAATTTCTTACCATTATAAAAAAAATCAACTTTGCTATTAGTGTGATTATGTCCAGAGGCCTCAATATCAACACCAATATAGCTTTGTGAGTTTGTGAATAAAGATTCGTAAGGCTTTGAACCACAACCGAAGTCTAAAACACTACCTGTTATTGTTGGAGCAATTTTTTTTATTGATTCATGCAACCCTTTGCGTATTATATAAAAAGGATTTATGACTACAGCTAATGGAGTAATTAGAAACGATTCACTTCGCAGTCTAGTTTTAATCATTGATAGCATAAGTAAGCTCTATTTTTAGTTTTGTATACGCTTGTCTTTTAGTAAAAAAGATGGGCTACGTTAAGTATTTAGATTTTTTAGGCACATAGGCCATAAAGAAAATATCTATAAATATTAATTAAATTTTTCATATTTTCTTGATTTTTTGCGATGTCTTATCGAATTAATTCATAAAATACATCAAGCTCTAATGACAATAAATCCAAGCAATTGACAATTTACTGCAAACTTAACACTATCATCAACCATAAAATTCTTTCGTTTTCATCTTCAAGTTAGCACTTATAAATAATTTGTCTAAGTAGGAGGATAATAGAAAAAATGTTGGCTTTACGGAATTTTTGAATTTAATTGTCAAAGTCACACAAACAATTCAATCCATATCCGTTTTAATTTATGCGCCACCCTAATGTATAAAGCGGGCTTATAAATCCAGAAGTCTGCTTCATCCGCTTTGATATTGCGCACCCTAATTACGGGGTGAGTCAATGGGAAGCTCAAATCCTGGGCGCTCATATTTGCCAATTTAGTTACCAATCTAGAGTGCGTTGAATTCACCCCAAAACCAATGTTAGAAATAAGATTTACCGATGGTAGGATTGCCAACCATCCCTGTGTCCAATTTGCAAATGTCCACTGGAAATCCCATGTATCAGCTTTTCCGGAATACATACGATCGAATATTTTTTTCCAGTATCCAATCTGACCTTTTTCTAAAACAAGATTGGCCAGCTCTCCAGAATCACGTATTTGTGGCCACTTATTCATGTGAACATCATAGGCCTCTTGCCAGCGATTACGCCAAGAGGCCCACCCCCAAATATAGGTGTATTTGGAGAAGTAATAGCTATCGCTGTAATAATGATGATGGCCAAATTGAAAATTGTTGCCACTTACCATGCCGATACGAAAATCATGCCGATATCGCTCCAACATCTCTTGGCAGAATTGGAAAAATGTAGCGGTAGGCAAACAATCATCCTCTAAGATAATAGCTTCTTCTACCTGCTCGAATACCCAATCTATTCCACTCGATACACGGAGCTTGCAGCCAAGATTTTCCTCTGAAAAATTAGTTAGCACCTCACAAGGCCAATCTACACGCTTAATGATGGCGCGAGTAGCGGCAACTCTCTCTGCCTCACCAACACGATCCATTCGCGCCCCATCAGCTACTACTAGCAACTTTGATGGCTTTGCTTTGGCAATTTCGGAAAATACTCTCTCAGTTGTATCTGGACGATTAAAGATGATAAAAGCAACTGGCGTAACCAACTTGAAATCAGACATTTAACATTTCCCAATATAAACAAAGGAATCTATTGAGTCATCCTTCAATATAGCTATTGACGGACAAACCAACTCGGCTTTATTCGAGCAGACTGGAAGACTACATTGATGCCGGCTTTCAAAATAGAGGGTCTGATGAATCCTCATCGGCTCACTGATAGTGCATCGACTGCCTAAAAACAATTCGTGTTGCCAGGAACAATCGGTCGATCGCCCAAGTTGATGGCCAGAAAGTCTCGGCCACCAGGAATTATTACCCCTATATAAATTGTCATGTTTCATAATTTCCACTGAAAACCTCCCATCTCACGTTGCCAGCGATATAGGTTTCGCATACCCTTTATCATGAATCCCGGCATCAAATAAAGCGGCACCACAGTCAGCCAAAACATCGGGTATTGCCAAAAAAAATTGAAAGTGAGTGGCATCTCTTTTATAGCAGCTTGCGGTGCAAACTTTTTTTTGTGAAGCACGCTTCGCGTTAAATGCAATTCATTTACTGTTGAACGAAAGAATGATTCGACATCTTTTTTAGGAACGCCTCTGTTCACCGCCAATTCCATCAGTTGACACCAATTAAGCAATACAGACGTCTGCGCCACCTTAACATTGTCATATTTTGATGTTCTCTGTCGTAATAAAGGCTTAGCAATTACAAAATTTTTACCCTGTATTCCTGATAACAAATGGACTAGCATCCAAATGCAGTCAGTAAAAGGCGGCACAAAGCATTTCTCACGGCCTTGTGTACCAAGCCAAAGATCACGTCGAATAATGTGCGCAGATAAAAAAGAAAACATTAAACGACTTGCCGAGATCACATCACCAACATTGGCATCAAGCATATCTTCATTTAACTCAGCAATCTTTAGAGACCAACAGTCCTTAAGCTCAGAATCCCATCTAGAACAATTGACCCAACCCGTAGCAAAGTCCCCACTCTGTAATACGCCTAATATGTACGCAATTGCAAATGGCTCTAATTCATCATCATCACCACAAAGCCAAACGAATTTGCCAGAAGAATTAACTACGGCCGACTCGATATTTCGATCAATTAATACATTTGTATCCAGTCGTACATAGCAAATTGAAGGATTATTTACCATCAACCGCGCCATTAAATTAGGAGTAGCGTCAATTGATGCATTGTCGGATACTAAAATTTCAACCAAAGGAGTCATCTGCGGAATAATGCTGGAAATCAGATGCTCCAGCTCTTTTGCACGATTAAAAGTTGGAATCGCTATAGTCAATAATTTTTCAGTCATCTAATTCAGCTCTTTTTATAATAATTACTAAATAAAATAATTGTCCATGGAAGCCCGATAAAAAGAGTTGCAAGCGCATAAGCTGTTGCCATTACCAATGCACTAATTTGTGACCCATACCATGCTACTAATCCAGTCAGAATACCCATTGAAATTGATTGCCATAACATTGGCTCTTCCTTATGGGCACGCATAAAAACTGCTGCAGCAGAAACAAAGCTATTTACTGTCGTGACCAAAGCCAAGCAAGCAAGCACTTGTAATGATGCTATACGGTCTATGAATGCGAAACCTCCTGCTTCTAAGACTGCTACACAACATAGAAACGCTAACGAAACTAATAATACAAAGCTCGCACTACTCATGAAAACTCTTTTGAAAAGTTGGTTAAGATATGCCCGCTCACCTAAGGCTATGTACTTTAAGAATTGGGGTGCTGCTGCATTGACCCAACTCATACCAAGGAGTGTAATAGACATAAATATACTCAGCGCCATACCAACTCGCCCTGCTTCTGCTGCACCTTGATGCATGAAAAGGATTGGCGTAAAGGAGTTAAAAATAACCCAACCTGAGAGCCAACTCAACGCAATCCTCCATTGCATAGGTAGAATATCTCGTCGCCAATCAATGCATGCTTGACTAGTTGCCATAGCACCGGGAGGCATACTCAAGCTACCGCAATATTTCAACCATGCCAAGGTAGTCAGAGCAGCTACTCCGCTAACAAAAGGAATAGCCCAAAGCCCTAGTCCTATTAAAAGCCCAATCCACATTAACAACATTCCTACGGCAGATTGATACATTCTCAAACGAGCCACCTGTCCGATACGACCAATTCCCTCTAGGATTGCTAAGCGCGGACTGCAATAAAGATTAAGGGCAGTAAAAAAAACTAATAGGAGCCATGCACCCAACCATTTTTGCAAAGGTAAATTATTGTTATATTGAAAGAAAAAAAATCCTGCCACCATGAGTACCATGGCAAAAGCAGGTGCTGCGATTCGATACCAGCGCCGATGCAACGACAAAAGAGACATGAGCCGTGATGCGGCATCAGGATTTCCCTCGATTCGACCGGTCTCGTCAATTGTCAGCTTAGCCCCTTCATGCCCAGCAATTTGCATCACAACATAGTTTAGACCAAGCTCAAAAAAAGACTGCAAAGCTAGCAAACTAGCAAAGGTATAGTAATAACCCTGCTCAACTGAGGTAAGTTTCCATGGCACAATCAACAAGGTAGCACCACCTGCAATAATTTGCCAACTGCGCTGCAGTAGCACCTGCAAGACATGGGTATCAAAATACAAATACCGCCTCCAATTAAAAACTTCCGTCTTTAATTTCATTTAATATTTACTTCTATCATCCGCTCACTCCAATCGACAATTAATTTTAAATTGCGTATCCCAACTATCTAACTTTAAATATTGGCTACATGAGGTATGATCGGATTGTGCGCTCGAATCCTTCTGTAATTCCAATTTTCGGATGCCATCCAAGCTCTGAAATCTTTTGAATACTTGGACATTGACGCATTATCGGACTTTGAAGATACCCTTTTACAGAATTCGACATTTCAAATTTCACCCCCACCCCCCAATCTGGAAATAAACCGGCCAAACAGTAGGCTAAGTCTTTCATTGAAATCTCGGCCCAGGGATTTGCAACGTTGTAAGCCTGAGCAGAGGCGCCAGTTAATAAAATAGTCAAAAATCCTAACGTAGCATCAGCTATATAACAAAAGGGGCGCTGCGCTAGACCATCACTCTTAATCTTAATATCTCGCCTTGCTATAACATCAGAAACAAAATCAGCAAACACTCTTCCATCATCTAGCGCCATTCCTGGCCCATACGTGTGAAATGGTCGAACAACGCTTACGTCTAGTTTGTATTGTGCTGCCCATGAAGCACACATGGTTTCTCCAACTCTTTTACTCTCAGCATAACAAGATCGCACATTCATAGGATCCAAGTAACCGTAGTCATCCTCACCAACTAGACGGTTTGAATACTTTGGGCGCCCATACACCTCTCCGCTACTGAAAAACAAAAATTTCTCAGCCACAGTCTTTACTGCGTGCTCAAGAAGATACATGGTGCCTACAGAATTTGCGCGTAAAGTACCCACAGGATCAACTCCATAATATCTTGGACTGGCTTGACTTGCGCTATGAATTATAAAATCGGCGAATGGGAATTCAGCAGGAAGGGGCATTGAAATATCATGCTGGAGAATTGATAGTGCGGGATTATTTTTATACAACTCATATCGTTTATGAGCAGATTTTAGGTTTCTTACAACGCAGATAACTTCGCAATTAAGGCTATGCTTTCTGCCCGCTGCAAGCAAAGCCTGCACCAAGTAGGACGCAAGAAACCCCGCACCTCCAGTGACTAATATCTTCTTATTGCGTAGCTTTTCCCAAGGAAGATCTGCGCCGTTAATTTTCTCAAGATCTTCTTTAATTATTTGATTTAATTTTTTCGGAAGATTATTGGTAATAGCCATTAATAAGATAAATCCATATAATTAGTTCAGTTTTTCTGATGCATGGGACTTGAAAACCAACGCCATGTTTTATCAATGGCCTGCTCCAGACCACAGGTCAGAGTGACCCCCAAACCCTTTTGAGTATGGGTTACATCGGGATATAACTCATCCTTTTTTCCCTGCTTAGTAGGGGCTGTATTGGTGGCTATACCAGACTTTGGGCTAATTTTTTTACAGATCATTTGCGCTAACTCCATGTGGCCAATAGCCTCTGGGCTCCCCACGTTATAAATAGCGCCATTAACACCATTAACTAATGCAGACAATGTCCACCATGCGGCGTCGCTACCGTACAAATAACTTCTACGCGCACTTCCATCACCGTGTATTCGAATATCTCTACCTATAAGCGCATCTCCCATAAAACTATTGACTGCCCAAGGTCGGTCCAGCGATTGGTAGGGCCCAATAAAGGTAAAGGGGCGGATTGTGCTAATGGGCATCCGGGTCTGGCTACGATAAATCGCGGCAATACTCTCTGCTGAGCGTTTTGCATCAACATAAGCTAAATGGAGTTGGCCTGACGGAATCGGAAAAGAATCCTCCTCTGATAAAGAGCCTAAACGATTCGGAACACCACCAACCAATCCAGAGCTCACATTAATAAACCAAATTAAATTATCGAGTTGATTTGCCGCATCTAGCGTATTGTTGATACCCTCAACAGTTGTTTGCACTACACGCAACGGATCAGAAGCATGCACACGGTTATTTGGAATTCCCGCCGCATGAATAACGAAATTTGTATCTGACTGAAAATGAAATGGGGAGCGCACATCCTGCGAATATAATTTAATGTCATCACGATTAGATAAATGAGGATATTTCTTTTCCCAATCAGCAGTATTACGAGCATATAAATCTAAGGAAATTTTGAGGTCATATTCATCATTAAGTGTCGCTATCATCTCCGCAATCCATGTCCCCAAAAACCCGGTTCCGCCTGTAACCGCAATGCGTGCAAGGGCCAATTTAATAGTCGCATCGGGCTGGTATGCACAGGCATTTAAGCAATCCTGACGAAGTTCCAAATACCGATCCATTGACTGGTTAGATTGATATAGCATCATTAGACCTTTTTAAATTTATTTTGAGTGGCTAATTGATGAGCGACTTCAATAATCAAGCTTTCTTGGCCAGCAACTGCTTTGCGCCTACCTAGTTCAAAGAAAATATCGCGTGGATCAACGCCGTATTCCTCAGCAGTTCTAGTAACCTGCTTAGAAAACCCAGAAAATACCCCGGCCAATCCGCTAACAATTGAGACCGGTGAACTAAATGGGGCTACCGGATTAAACTCTTTTTCTGCCAAATCAGCTGCATCTAAAATTTTATACAGGTCAATCCCAGTTTCAAATCCAAGTCGCTCAAAGACTGCTACGAGCAACTCAAGCTGAGTATTGCCAGCACCTGCACCAAATCCGCGGATACTACCATCAATAATCGAAGCGCCTGCTTTGACTGCTGCTACTGAATTGATAACGGCCATTCCCAGATTATTATGCCCATGAAAACCTACTGCGATTGATAATCCATCTACCAGCGTTGTAATACGCTGCGTAACTTCATCAGGAAAATAAGCGCCCGCTGAATCCATGATTACGATAGCCTCCGCCCCATACGATTCCATTTTTTTTGCTTCTTCTAATAAAACTTTAGGGCTTACCATATGACTCATCATCAAGACGCCATATGCCTCTTTTCCAGATTTTCGAGCATAGGCAATATGGCGGTCAGTAATATCAGCCTCAGTGCAGTGAGCCCCCACCCGAAAAATATCCACCCCTAAATCGACAGCCCGAGCTAAGTCACTCTTGATGGTACAGAAACCAGGGATTAAATGGATTGCTAATTTTGTTTTTTTTAGGTTAGCTCTAGAAATTGACAAGATTTCTTCATCCGACAATTTGCATTCTCCAACTAGCATGGACGATGCTCCCAAGCCATTACCGTGCCCCACTTCAACAATTGGCACTCCAGCTGATTCAGCCGCTAGGCAGTAAGCGATAAAACTTTCTCGACTGAGTTGATGCCTTACCGCATGATTTCCATCACGCAAAGTTGGGTCAGAGATTAGAATTTTTTTTGCCATATCTCGTGTCCTTATGATTTATTTGATTGGGCGATTAACTCAGCCATTGAAATAGCTGCACAATTAATGATGTCTAAATTGCCAGCATACTGCGGCAAATAATCACCAGCACCAAGCACCTTAATGGTGGTTACAACTTTATTCTCCTCGATCGTAGGTGGCACTAAAATTTGATAGCCAGGAACATATTGATTAATCTTTTTTACCATTGCCACTACCGAAGCCACAATGGCAGGTAGATCTGGATTGCTAATTTTTGCATAAATAGTTGTTTGCATATCAATGGGAGGAACGGCAGGATTTAAAATTAAGATTGCCTTAGCGCGCCTGGCCCCCGAAAATTTCTTTAGGGCATCTTGAGTAGTTTCCACATATTCATCTAAGTTATAGCGAGTAGCTGGCCCAGCACTTCGAGATGCAATGCTAGATGCCACCTCAATATATTCAATATCGTGATGCACCTGCGAAATAGCATGGGCAATCGGGATCGATACCTGCCCACCACAGGTGATCATATTTAGATTGCGAGCGCCTTCAGCAATGCTTTCTACTGCATTAATAGCCGGAACACATAGAGCGCCTAATTTTGCGGGCGTCATGTCAATCACAATTTTACCAAGATTATCTAAAGCAGTCCAATGGTCAATATGTGCTTGAGCTGAAGTGCAGTCAAAGACTAAGTCACAGATTTGGGGATCGTTAAGAATTGCCTCAATTCCTCTATCGGAAATAGGCACACCTAAGCTAATCGCCTTTTTCATTCCAGCGGAATTGAAGTTGCGGCCTGCAAATAAAGTACAAGTTATAAAATCCGAACGTAAAGACTTCATAAGCAAATCAGTGCCGATATTGCCGGAGCCAATAATTGCAATTTTCAATTTATTAAATGTACTCATATATTACTGTTGTTATCCATTTGATAATCTTGTTGTTAGAGCGCTTTAGATTTGTCATGCATTCCAATCGTCATTACCCGCTCAATGACTTCTCGCGGAAGCAAAGGAGACAAATCCTCCAAAGGGGGTGAGACCAGTGAACCATCCTCTCTAACTACAAGCGACAGTTTTGGACAAAAGAGCTGTTCAGAGTGCATGAAAACCTCACAAATGAGCGGCCCTTTAGCGGCCTGAATTTTCTCTAATACAGAATCACATTCTTCCCAATTATTAATTTGAAAAGTAGGTAATTCAAAGGCTGCGCCAATCCTCGTAAAATCAGGGCACGAAACACCAGACGCTTTATCAGTACCTACATAACCCGCTTTAAATAACGCATTTTGGGTATGCTTAATCATCAGATAACCATCATTGTTAAACACAAATATTTTTATTGGTAGCTGGTGATGTGCAATCGTTTGAAGCTCTTGCAAGTTAAGCATCATTCCACCATCGCAATTAAGGCACATCACCTCACCATGATTAAGTGCAAACGAAGCTCCAATTGCAGCAGGCAAACCAAAACCCATCTCACCTAAACCAGTGGAGGTCATCAAACGTTGCCCAGGGTGTATTTTTAGAACTTGGTGAGCACAAAGTAAAGCAGTACCCATATCCGTAACAACCACTTGGTCTGGCTTAAAAAACCCATTTAAGCGCTCCATGAAGCGATAAGAATTCATAAACCCCTCTTTATCGTCATGCTCTGGTCCAACCCAATCAAATTCTTCCCTGTAAAGATTACATTGAGTCAACCAATCTACCTTTGCTGATATGGTGATTTTATTTTTACCCAAGGAATCCACTAACGCATCAATGAAATCCCCCGCATCGCACGTAATAGCTTGGCGTACACGTAAGTGATGCTTACTGCTCTCTTGCGGATCAATATCAACCACATCAATAATTGCAGCTCTAGCCAATTCAGAAAGATCATAGCCAATCTGAGGTATCGCTAGACGCGTTCCTATTGCCAGTACGTAATCACTATTTTGTAATACAAAGTTGGCGCCACGCTGCCCATACACACCAGCACGACCAAAGACCAGGGGATGGTCGGAGTCGATCATGTCAATGCCAGCCCAAGATACAATCGCTGGAATTCCTAACGCCTTAAGAAGCGACTCTAGCTTCTTTTCTGCTCCTGCCAGACGAATTCCATGACCCAACCATAAAACGGGGCGCTGAGAAGAATATAAAGACTGAGCAACTTCCTTAACTTGCTCTAATACTCCAGTAGTAATTGAATCTTCAACGGGAGGGGGGACAAATTGAACGTTAGTAGATCGCTCTATTCGACTTGACTGAATATCCATTGGGATTTCAATCCAACATGGTCCTGGACGCTCGTGCAGCGCAATAAATGTTGCTTTTTGAATTTCATATACAGCTTGGCTTGGTTCCGTAACTCGATTTGCATATTTAGTGATTTTGCGAACCATCTCAACTGAGTCATAACCCTGCACCCCCCACATCCTAAGCGGATTATCAACTTTAGTAAATTTTGAGTTTTCATTTCCCGCAATAACAATACCCGGAATTGAATCAGCCCAGGCTGATAAAACACCCGTAACACCATTGGTAGCGCCAGCACCTGTAGTGAGTAAACAGGCAGCTAACCTACCATTGATACGATAATAAGTTTGCATAGCCATCGTAGCCGCTTGCTCATGATGAATGCAAACTATTTTGGTATAGCCACGTTTTGCAATTGCCTCAAACAAATGAACATTGCCAGCACCAATCATCCCAAATACATGCTTGATTCCCAATTGCTCAAGACTCTCAGCAATTAACTCGCTAACTTTAATTTGATTATTCATTTCAATAGGATCCAGTTAGAAACTTACACCTAAAAAGCTCTCAATTTTGCTTACAACAAATTCCAACATCTCTTTAGTTAATGCAGGTTGCACACCGATCCAAAAGGTATTGTTCATTACGTTATCAGTATTAGTTAATTCACCACTAACCCGATAGTTGACATCAATCATATAGGGCTGCCTTGTTAAATTTCCAGCAAACAATAGTCGTGTCCCGATTTGATTTTGATCTAGATAGGTAGTTAAGTCTAATCTTGAAACTGGCGAGCCCTCTTTAACGGTAATAGGAAAGCCAAACCAAGAAGGATCAGAATCTTCAGTGGCCACTGGCAACTGTAAAAATTCCTCACAAGAGTTAAGGCGCTCTTTTAAAAATTTAAAGTTATCTTTGCGGGCCTGAATAAACGCTGTCGCTTTCTCCAATTGCGCTAATGCACAAGCTGCCTGCATATCAGTTATCTTGAGGTTGTAGCCCAAATGGCTGTAGGTATATTTATGATCATAGCCTTCTGGCAAATTACCCAACTTCCAGCAAAAACGTTTGCCGCAAGTATTGTCTTTTCCTGGAGGGCAGTAGCAATCACGACCCCAGTCTCTAAAGCTCTCAGCAATCTGCTTTAACTCAAAATTGTTAGTGAAAACAGCACCTCCTTCACCCATCGTAATGTGGTGCGCAGGATAAAAACTCAGTGTTCCAATATCGCCAAAGGTACCCACCATTTGACCTCTGTAAGTGGTGCCAAGTGCATCACAGCAATCCTCCACCAGCCATAAGTTGTATTTCTTACAAAGCCCAGTTACTATATCTAAATTAAATGGGTTTCCCAATGAATGGGCAAGCATGATAGCCTTTGTTTTTGAACCAATCGCCGCCTCAATTTTTGAAGCGTCAATATTGTGCGTATATTTATCCACATCTACAAATACCGGAATGGCACCAAATTGAATAATCGGATTGACTGTTGTTGGGAATCCAGCAGCAACCCCTATCACTTCATCGCCTTGCTTAATTGCACGATTACCCAACTTCGAAGAAGTAAGAGCTGAAAACGCTACTAAGTTTGCAGATGAGCCCGAGTTCACTGTAATAGCATGTTTTACACCAATAAACTCCGCTAACTTTTTTTCAAACTGCTCATTAAAACGACCAGTGGTGAGCCAACCATCTAAAGATGCATCCACCATATTTTTTAACTCTTCGGCACCAATTAACTTTCCAGAGGGGGGTATAACCGTTTGCCCTGGCTCAAATACTTTTGGAGAAAACTCAATCGCAGCATATTGATCAACTAGCATAGCAATTTGCTTGCGTAATTTTTCTTGTTCTAGTTTTCTGGTATCGATAGTTTGTGTATTCATTATTTAGATCTCATATATTGATTAATTTGCGCAAGACTTACTTCTTGCATATTTTCTTTAGCTTGATGTGCCTTTTGCCATTGAACAATTTTTTTTGTAGCAGTCTCTAAATCCCATTTTGGAATCCAGCCTAGTTGCGCACGCGCTTTGGAGCAATCTAACTTTAAAAGATTTGCTTCATGAGGCTGCTCGGAACCCTCTTTTTCCCAACGAGCTGCTTCACCCCAGTAAGAAATTAGAAGATCAATAACCTCCTGCACAGTCCGATTATCACCCTCACGCGGACCAAAGTTCCAGGCGGATGCAAAAGCTGAACCCTGCTCATAAAGCGCTTGGGCCAACATTAAATAGCCAGAAAGGGGTTCAAAAATATGTTGCCAAGGACGCGTTGCCAATGGATTGCGAATCATCAATGGCTTACTTGCTTCAAATGCTTTAATAGCGTCGGGGATTAAACGGTCTTCAGACCAATCTCCACCACCAATAACATTACCCGCTCTAGCAGAAGCTACTTTATTAATTGAGCTAGGATTAGAGAAATAAGACTGGCGGTAAGCAGAAGTCACCAACTCTGCGCAGCCCTTACTATTACTATAGGGATCGTAGCCGCCCATCGGCTCACTCTCGCGGTAACCCCAAACCCACTCTTTATTTTCGTAGCATTTATCCGTAGTAACAATTACAGTGGCGCCTACCGAATCAATGCTTCGCGTACTTTCTAAAACATGAACGGTACCCATTACATTAGTGGCATAAGTCTCAACTGGATGAACGTAGGAGTATCGTACTAATGGCTGGGCTGCCATGTGAATGACTATATCCGGCTTGGCCTCTGACATAGCTTTTTGCAAGCTCTCTAAATCTCGAATATCCGCGATATATGATCTCTCTATCACAGATTCAATTGCCACTACATCAGATAAATTCGGTGTTGTATTGGGTGCTAATGCATACCCCGTAACCTTTGCACCCATTGACACAAGCCAAAGGGATAACCACCCGCCCTTAAATCCGGTATGACCCGTTAGAAAAACTTTTTTTCCTTTCCAAAAAACAGGGTCGATATGCACCACTCTCATCACCAAGATTTCCAAGGGGCATTACCCGAAGACCAAAGCTCTTCGAGATAATTTTTATCGCGAAGAGTATCCATCGGCTGCCAAAATCCGTGATGTTGATAGGCCATCATTTCTGACTGCTGAGCCAGGCTTTCTAAAGGCTCACGCTCCCAAACAGTAGAGTCATCCTTAATAAGATGAATCACTTCCGGAGAGAGGATAAAAAAGCCTCCATTAATCATACCGCCATCACCTTTGGGTTTTTCTTTGAAAGAGGTGATTTGATGATCCGCATGAATATCAATCGCCCCAAATCGCCCTGGTGGGTATACGGCAGTTAATGTTGCTTTTTTTCCGTGACTTTTATGAAAGTCAATAAGCTCAGTGATATTGACATCGCCCACACCATCGCCATAGGTAAAACAGAAAGCCTCCTCATCCTTAACGTACTGAGCAACGCGTTTTAGACGTCCGCCCGTCATGGTATCCGAACCCGTGTCAATTAAGGTAATTTTCCAGGGCTCAGCATAACGATGATGCACCTCCATCTTGTTAAGCGCCATATCAAACGTGACATCAGACATATGCAAAAAGTAATTAGCGAAATACTCTTTGATTACATAGCCTTTGTAACCACAGCAAATTACAAAATCATTTACGCCGTGTGCTGAATAAAGCTTAAGGATATGCCACAAAATCGGCATTCCGCCAATTTCAATCATCGGCTTTGGTTTACTTTCGGTTTCTTCCGAAATACGCGTTCCTAGTCCACCAGCAAGTATTACTGCTTTCATAATTTCACCATTTTAGGATGCATTCAATATTTGACATTATCTAAGACCCACCTTCTTAAAATAAGCAATCGTCTCTCTTAGCCCATCCTCTAAGTTAACCTTAGGTTCCCAGGCGAGCTTTGCCTTTGCTAGCTCAATATTGGGTTGACGTTGCTTTGGGTCATCCGATGGTAAGGGCTGATGAATAATCTTCGACTTACTGCCTGAGAGCTTAAGGATCGTTTCTGCTAATTGCAGCATAGAGAACTCACTAGGATTGCCGATATTGACTGGGCCGGTAAAGCCCTCTTCGGAGTTCATCATTTTGACCATCGCATCAATCAGATCATCAACATAACAAAAGCTGCGGGTTTGTTGGCCGTCGCCATAAATCGTGATGTCTTTGCCCTGTAATGCTTGCACAATAAAATTGCTCACTACACGCCCATCATTTGGGTGCATGCGTGGGCCATAGGTATTAAAGATACGTACCACTTTAATATCTAAGTTGTGCTGACGGTAGTAATCAAAAAAGAGGGTTTCAGCACAGCGCTTCCCTTCGTCATAGCAAGAGCGAATGCCAATTGGGTTCACCTTGCCCCAATAGGACTCAGGCTGAGGATGCACCTCGGGATCCCCATAGACTTCACTGGTAGAGGCTTGCAAAATACGCGCTCTGGTTCTCTTGGCAAGACCGAGCATATTGATAGCCCCATGCACACTAGTCTTGGTAGTTTGTACTGGGTCATATTGATAGTGCACAGGTGAAGCTGGGCAGGCTAGGTTGTAAATCTGATGGGTTTCTACATAAAGTGGGAAAGTCACATCGTGACGCATCACCTCTAATTTTGGATTGCTAAGCAAATGCTCTAAATTTTGCTTAGTGCCGGTAAAGAAGTTATCTACTACTAAAACCTCATTGCCCTCTTTGAGGAGTTTTTCGGTCAGGTGGGAGCCTAAGAATCCAGCGCCACCCGTGATGAGGATTTTGTTATTACGATTGTAATTTTGCATAATTTTATTTTCTAAATTTAGAGGATCAATCACCACCAAATAAGTCGCGGGTATAAACCTTAGTTGTCACATCATTTAACTCATTTATCAAACGATTGGAAACAACTAGGTCGGCATGCTTTTTAAATTCATCTAAATCATCGAGCACTTCAGAGTTATAGAATTCTTTTTGACCCAGGGTAGGTTCATACACAATCGCTTCAACACCCTTTGCCTTACGACGCTTCATAATCCCCTGAATGCTTGAATCTCGCCAATTATCGGACCCCGTCTTCATAATGAGGCGTATATCCCAACTACTTTAGGATTACGCTTCAAAATATCTTGCGCAATAAAGTCTTTACGTGTCGAGTTTAAATTCACAATCGCCTGCATGAGGTTCTGTGGCATATCTTGATGGTTAGCCAAGAGCTGCTTGGTATCTTTTGGTAGACAATAGCCGCCATAACCAAAAGAAGGGTTGTTGTAATGAGGTCTCACCCGCGGATCTAAATCGACCCCCTCAATAATATGACGGGTATCTAAGCCATGAATCGCTTCATAAGCATCAACCTCATTAAAGTAAGCTACTCGCATCGCTAAATACGTATTGGCAAAAAGCTTAATGGCTTCAGCTTCTGTCGGGTTGGTAAAGAGCATTGGAATATCTTTCTTAATTGCACCTTCTTTAAGCAGATCCGCAAAGACTCTTGCTCGCTCGGACTGCTCACTAACCATAATACGCGAAGGGATGGTCGACTTAATCACCATCACCACCTTGGGATCAATGGCGATTACGTCATGCGCCACCTCCTCAACTGAACTGGTATTAAAGTAGATCGTCGCCTTTAAACTAAGGGGCTTAGTTTTAAGGAATTCCTCAATCTCGGTATCAGTAATGGGGGAGATGCGTTGATTAATTAAATCAACCCGCTGCGCAACGATGTCTAAAGAAATTACTTCATGGTGCCGAGAGAGTAAAATCGTATTGGATAGCTCAACAAATCCGGTTCCGACCACAGCAATCTTCATGAAGACTTTCTTTTAATAAATGCTGATAGCTATTTTTTTAACTTATTAATTACTCAATTGAAGCTCAAGCCCGCTAATGCCCGATCCCGCGCT
>Ga0247840_10003842_pt1 | contig 24713 bp, 20 predicted proteins | sample LaCruzMarch2015__FD_192404 | JGI IMG/M metagenome (GOLD analysis project Ga0247840, IMG submission 192404) | Freshwater microbial communities from meromictic Lake La Cruz, Castile-La Mancha, Spain - LaCruzMarch2015_17m | ecosystem: Environmental > Aquatic > Freshwater > Lake | place: Spain...
CACTCGACCGCGTTCTGGATCAGCTCGATGGGCTTGTCATAGCGGGTCTGGGTCGCCTCGCTGGCGAGCCCGATGGCGGTGTCGGTGAGGAAGCTCGCCGAGCCCAGCAGGATCAGCCGCGCCGAACTCGGGGACGACTCGATGACCCCGGAGACCACCGCCGGCTTGGCGTCCGGCTTAGCCGGTGTCGCCGCGGTCTCATCCGGTGCGTCCGGCGGCGGCGTCTGGTCGTCCGCGGCGGCCAGCAGCGGCGAGGGCTGGCCGGCGAAGGCCGAGGTGAAGCGCCCTTCCATCACCAGCCCCAGGACCTTGGTGCCGCGGTCCTTGCCGCGCGCGAAGCCCAGGTCCCCATGGGCCTTGAAGTCCGGCTGCATGGCGGCGGAGTCGCTGGTCCAGGCACCGCTGGAACTCCGGATCAGGGTTGTTACGGCGCGTCCCTTGGCCTTTTCCTGGTCGATCTGGATCGGGGAGGACCAGTTCATGGTGATCTGGCCCAGGTTGCCGGTGATCCCTGAGTCGGCGGCCAGTCCGCCCTCGCGCACGTCCGGGAAGTAGGGGTAGTCCAGCGTCTGGATCTCCTCCACCAGGTAACCGCCCAGGTTGCGCTGGACCGGGATCGGGAAGGGGGTGTTCTGGGGGTCGAGCACCAGTGATTTGCCCAGGGTCAGCCCCTGGGTCGCCAGCCAGTCCTCCAGACCGGTCGCCTGGGGCCGGGCGCTGATGCCCCCGCGGCCCAGGTCGACCTTGAAGGTCGTCGCGGCGACCAGCGCCGTGCCCCCCTGCATCAGGAACTGGTCGATGGCAAACTGCTGTTTCTGGTCCAGGTTCTCGGGCCCCAGGACCAGGAGCAGGTCCGCGTCCGCCGGCACCTGGCCGGACTTGAGATCGGTCTCCTGCAGGGTGAAGCCGTCGCGCAGGCGCTGCTCCAGTTGGCCGTAGGCGGGCCCGCGGGCCGCCGGCATCCCGAACTCACCCCCGGCCTGGGGCGGGGTGTAGACCGCGAGCGTGCGCAGGACGCCGGGGGCGAAGCGCTTGATCCCGGCCTCGATGGTGCGTTGGAGCCCCGCCTTGTCCAGTGCTTCGGGAAGGGGCACGGACTCGGTCCGCCCATTGGACTCCAGGGCCAGATAGAAATAGAAGGGTGTGGGTTTGAGCAGGTCGACCACCAGCGGCTTGAAGCCGTAGCGCTCTTCGATTGCGCGTGCCAGGGCCTTGTCCGCCCCCGGGTCCTGGACCTCGAAACTGAAGCGGCCGTTGGACTTGGCCTGCATCTCATTAAGCAGCGCTTCAAGATCGGTGCGCAACGTCGGCAAGGGTGCGGGCAACTGGGCCGGGGCGGAGACGAAGGCGCGCAGCGTTACCGGCGCCTTGAGCCCGGCGAACAGGTCGCCGCCGCCCTGATAGCCGTAGAGGACCTTCTTGACGGCGCGGGTCAGGTCATACTCGGGGTTGCGCAGGCGCACGTCCAGCTCGGTCTCCCCGCGCACCTTGACCTCGATCAAGTCCTGGAAACCCAGGTGCTCGAACTGGTCGCCGTACTTCACCACCAGGTCGAAATAGGAGTTGACCACCCCCGCCTGGTATTTGCTGGCGGTCTGGAAGGCGACCGGGTGGATGCCGTATTGCTCGCCGGCCTCGCGTTCCAGGTCCGGGTGGTCCGCCGGGTCGACGAATTCGACCCGCACCCGGCCGCCGCCGGCGATCTGGTATTCCTTCAGCAGGTCGCGGATCTGCGGTACCAGGGGGGCCAGCAGGGGATGGGTCTGGGCGCTGAAATAGCCGCGGATCAGCAGCGGTTCCTGGAGCTGCCCGAGATAGGTCCGGGTGGCGTCCGAGATGCTGTAGACCCGGCCCTGGGTCAGGTCGGTGCGGGCCCCGTCCACGCTGGTGAGCCACAGGTTGGCGGCCAGCAGGTTGGCGACGGCCAGGCCCGTGATCAGCGTCAGTCGGCGATGCCCTTCGGGTCGATCCGTGTCCGGCGCCCAGCGCAGCCGCTCCAGGCTGTAGACGGTGAGCGCCAGGAAGGTGCCGACGATGCTCAGATAGTAATAGAGGTCACGCAGGTCGATGACCCCGCGGGTGATGGAGTCGAAGCGCGACCCGCTGCCCAAGAGGCGCAGGACCTCGCCGCCGCGGTTGCCGAAGAGGTTGGTCAGGGCGTCCGAACCCAGCAGATAGAAGAGGGCGCACACCAGCACGCTGCCGATCAGGGCCACGATGGGGTTGTCGGTGCGCGACGACACGAAAAGCCCGATGGCCAGATAGGCCGCTGCCAGCATCAGGGTCGCCACATAGGCGCCGACCACCGGACCCCAGTCGAGCGGTCCGAGCACCGCCACCGTCAGCGGCAGCGGCAGGGTGAGGGCCAGCGCGATTGCGACCAGCGCCAAGGCCGCCACGAACTTGCCCGCCACCAGGCGCCAGGTGGGCACCGGGAGCGTCAGCAGGGTCTCGAGCGTCCCGGCGCGCCGCTCCTCGCTCCACAGGCGCATGGTGAGCGCGGCGCACAGAAAGATCAGCAGCACCGGCATCCACTCGAAGAGCGGGCGGGTGTCGGCGATGTTGCGGGCGAAGAAGGCCGAGACCCAGAAGAAGACGAACAGACACACGGCCAGAAAGCTGCCGATGAAGATATAGGCGACCGGAGAGCCGAAGAAGGCGGCAAGCTCCTTGCGCGCGATTCGCAGAATGTCAGACATGGGCGGCCTCCGTGGGTGCGGCGGTGCCCGTGAGGGCGGCGGAATCGGAGACGGCCCGGAACAGGGCCTCCAGGTCGCGGCGCTCCGGCTCGAGGGCGAACAGGTCCCAGCCCTGGGCCCCGACGGCGCGGGCGAGCGCCGGGGCCGCCGCCCCGGCATCGGCCACGGTGAGTGCGAAGCGGTGCAACTGCGCGTCCGAGTCCAGCAGGGTCACGGCGCTCACCCCGGGCAGCGCGCCCAGCATCGGCTGCGCCTCACCGGCGGTGCGGTCCAGGGTCACCAGGAGCCGCGGGCTGCGCCCGACGGCCGCGAGTTGACTGTCGAGCGCCAGGCGTCCGCCGCTCATGATCAGCACCCGGGCGCAGACCGCCTCGACCTCCTGGAGGATATGGGTGGAGACGATGACGGTGGCGTCCCGGGCCAGTTCCTGGATCAGTTCGCGCATGTGCTGGATCTGGGTCGGGTCCAGTCCGTTGGTGGGCTCGTCCAGGATCAGGATCTTCGGTGAGTGCAGGATCGCCAGCGCCACCCCCAGGCGCTGGCGGTAGCCGCGCGACAGGGTTGCTACCTGGGCGCTCGCCTTGGCCTCCAGGGCCGTGCGCTCCACCGCCCGGCGGATGGCGGCCGGGCGCGCGCCGCCGGGAAGGGCGTGCAGGACCGCCTGGTACTCGAGCGCGTCCAGCACCGTCTGCTCCGGGTACAGGGGGCAGTTCTCCGGCAGGTAGCCGACCCGGCGCTGGACCTCGCGGCGGTGCTCGGCGAGGTCCAGCCCGTCGATGCGGATGGTCCCGCCACTCGGCTCAAGATACCCGGTCAGCATCTTCATGATGGTGGTCTTGCCGGCCCCGTTGTGGCCGAGCAGCCCGACGATCTCACCGTGGTCGATGTCGAAGGACACCCCCGACACCGCCTTGAGGTCGCCGTAGCTGCGACTTAAGTTCCGAACCTCGATCATGTTGACTCCCGTGTCTGGTTCTTTTGATGGGTGGCCGGGTCCGCGGGACAGACCGGCCGCGACTGAAGGAGGCATAGAGTCAACAGCAGGGCGGGCAGGGTCAAGTGACCAAATGTTCAGGTTCGCCAGCCGGGGTTTCCCGGCATCGGCGTTGACGCCCTCCCTCATACGGGCACCCGCAGGAGTTGCGTGGGTGTGGAGGGGCCCGCGGTCCCCCTCGCCCCTCAACCGTAGGACTGTGCGAACCGCCGCGGAGGACTTACAATTCGCCTGATGCACATGTTCATCGCTGAACCTGTTGCGGGAGATGGCCGAACATGCCGAAATTGACTGAAGCCCAATTGCTGACGCGCGATGCCGGTCGCGATCTCAATGGCGAATTACTGGAATCGATCCGGCAGTTGCAGGCGGGCAACGTCGGACGGGTGTCAGTAGTGACGCGCGACGGCCGGGTGATCGAGTCGCCGGTGGCCAGGGCACGTGTGATTTCACAATTGTCCCAGGTTCAGTTCGCCACTCTCCTGGGGGTGTCCAAGCGCACCCTGCGAGAGTGGGAGGAAGGTCGTCGCGAGCCGTCCGGAGCGGCCAAGACGCTGCTCAAGGTCGCCGAGCGTCACCCGGAGGTGTTGCGTGAGTTGGCGTCCTGAGCCAACATCGCTTGGCCGTTCTACGGTGCCTTGCTCGCCGGGAGATCTCCCATTTTTGTTAACACGCTGATCGTCCCGCACGACGCCAGCAGCGCCTCCGCCTGGTCGGCCTTGGTCTCGTCTTCGCTCAGCAGGTACAGGATGACGTTGGTGTCGAAAAAGTCCGTTTCGATACTCACCCGCGGCCCTCATGGGCGTCCAGCCGGTCGAACCGGAAGTCCGCCGGCAGCCGGCCGCGATAGGCGCGCAGTCGCTCCAGCAGTTCGGCCGGGGTGGGCTTGCGTTGAATCTCGAAGCGGCGCTCGGCGGCCACGACAATCCCGATGTCGTCGCCCTCCTTGAGCGCCAGGGTGTCGATCACCGGCGCGGGAAGACGCACGGCGAGACTGTTGCCCCATTTGGAGACTTGCATGGACCTGAACCTTGGTTTGATAGACGTGGCCTAAATTGTATATCCAAGCGCGGTCCCTGTCAGTGGGTCGTTACCCCGCCGGATGGCCGACGACAAGTCCCCAACCCCAGTCTCCGCGCTGTCCGAACTCCGGGATCTGGAACTTCCCGCGCTCGGCTTAGCACGCTGGGGCTTGCTAACCAGATCGAAGGCATTGCGACCCGGATTGTCTGCCCTCAAACTACCGCGACCTTAGTGTCGTCCACCGGGAATACCACGATGACTGCCAACGTACTGATTCAAACCGACATCGATGGGGCAGTGAAAGACGAAGCCACCGCCGTACTCGCCTCGCTGGGCCTCACGGTATCCGACGCCGTGCGGCTGATGTTGACGCGCGTCGCGCGCGAGCACGCCCTGCCCTTTGACCCGCTGATTCCAAACGCCGAGACGGTCGCGGCGATGCTTGAAGCCCGGCGCGGCAATCTCCGGTCGTTCGATAGCGTGGCCGACCTGATGGCCGATTTGAATGCGCCAGATTGAGGCAACCGGCAGGTTCAAGCGGGATTACAAGCGTGAAGCCAAGGGCGCCCGCTATGCGAGCCTGCAAACCGACCTGACTGTCGTCCTCGACGCCTTGGTGCAGGATCAGCCGCTCGCCGAGAAATACCATGACCATCCGCTGACCGGCGACTGGAAAGACCATCGGGACTGCCATATCAAGCCCGACCTGATCTTGATCTATCGCAAACCGGATGCGGAGACCATTCAACTCGTCCGGCTCGGCTCACACGCCGAGTTGGGACTTTGAGCGCCGGTGATGGTGGCGTGTGGCGGCGGTGAGCCCGTAGCGGTAGGGTGCGCCGTGCGCACCATGGCGCCAACCGAAACCCTGGCCATGGCGATCAACCCCAGGGCGTTGCCCTGGGCTGGTATGCTCGACCCCATTGGGGTCGGTTCGCAAGATAATGTGGAATGGGGTACCAGGCCCCGGCGTTCAACCCGGAAAGAGCAGTTCTCACGCCAAGGCGCCAAGCGCGCCTTGGTATTTCAGTGCGTTATCGGCGTTGCGCGATTCACCCGGCGGGTGATCCGGATGCTGGAGCTACCCGATGGTATTTCTTGGCGAGCTTGGCGCCTTGGCGTGAGCAACTGCCTGATTTAACTTGAAAGGTCGCGCAGCGACGCTGTGGGAGCGGCTTCAGCCGCGACGGGCCGCGCGGGGAACGCGGCAGCGGCGTTCGGCGCGGCGCCGCATCGCGGCCGCAGTCCGAACAGTCGCGTATACGTCATCGGGCTGCTAAACGACGGTGTTCCCTGCGCGGCATCCACTAGCCAGGCGAGTCTGTCTCCGATCACGACGAGGCTGAACCAGACCGAGAACATGAGCAAGCCCACTACCCACCGACTCCCCCAATCCGGCTGCAAATCCTCGATCCGAAACAGCGTCCGCCCGCGCCGCTCCTGCGCCACCGCCAGCCGCGTCAGCCAGCGCCGGGTCTGGGCCTCGGTATAGCCCCGCTCGGGCAGGTAGTCCTTGCGCCGCAGGGCCTCGTTCAGATAGGCATCGCACACCGCGGCGTGGTAGCCCTGCACCTGGTCCGTTCCGGCGGGTGCGGGCAGGGTGGCGATGACCTGCTCTACCGTCTGGTCGCGGTACGCCAGGCCCATGGCCCGCAGCCAAAAGGGGGAGGTCGCCATCTCGGCCAGCCAGTGGTCCTGCGCCATCGCCTGGCGCAGCTCGTCCAGGGCCGGGCGCGCGCCCTGCAGATAGCCTTCGATCTGTTCGCGCTCCAGCGGCAGCAGCCGGATCGCGTCCCCGTGCTGGAGTGCGCCGGGCAACTCCCGGTACTCGGCGGTGCGGCAGGTGACGACCAGGCTGACGCCCGGGTGTTCCATATGAAAGGCGTTGATCGCCTCCGCGCAGGCCGCACGGTGCGCCTCGGCCACCTCGTCCAGCCCGTCGAGCAGCGGCAGCAGCCGGCCGCGGGCGAGCCAGTCGGCGCCGACCCTGGCGGTGATGCCGTAGAGCCGTTGCACCTCGGCCGCGATCCATTGCCCGAGCGGCAGGCGGTTCTCGTCCCAGGAGGAGAGGTACAGCAGCACCGGCGCGGGCGCACCGGCGTTGGTCATGGCCGCAGCCGTCGCCGGCGTGCCGGCGCCGGGAGGGTCCGCCGACCCCGGGCCGCGCTGGGCCGTCCGCGCCCGGGTGAGCAGCGACCGGGCCAGCAAGACGACCTCGACCGACTTGCCGGCGCCGGGTTCGCCGAGGATCAGCAGTAGGCTGCCGGGACCCGCGATGAATCGCTCGGTCGGCGCATCCGCGGCCACGGGGACCGCGGGCGCCGCCCCGCGCGTCAGCTCCCGCCGCCAGGGGCGCTGGATGGCCGCGGGGTCCGACACCCGGCGGATCGCAAGCTCCGCCTTCAGGTGCAGCGCGTCCGCGATCCGATCGTCCACATGCCTGGTGACGTTGTCCAGAAGAACGGCGAAGGCATCCTCTTCCGCGGTCCGTGGCGGGGCCCCGGCGGGGGTCGCGCCGGTCCGGCGTCGGCTGGACCGCTTGAACCATCGGACAGTCCCACCGACGGCGGCGGCGACCACCCCGCCGATCACGGCCAGGGTTTGGATATCGGTTCCATTGGCTTGCAGCCAGGTATGGAAGGGTCCGCTGAGCCAACTGACCACGGGCACCCCATACCAGGCCCAAACGGACGGTACCCACCAGGACGCAGTGAGTATCAGGGTTAGGGTCAATACGAGCAGGGCGACGAGTATCCAGCGCGAGCGGTGCGGGTTGAACATTCGGCGAATCCTGCGGGTTGAGCGCCAAGGGATCGCGTCACCGGCGGGCGCCGGTCAGCGCTTCAGGTTTGGATAACAGTTCTCGTGCGGCCCTACGGTGAGGCTACACTTGCCCAGCCTTCACCACATATACTCCGGCATTCAAGGTCCAGCCCACCAGGAGCCATCCCGATGGCCGACGAAATCCAACGTCTTGTCCTGCCCATCCTGCGCGACATCCAGGCGCGGCTCGGCCGCATGGAGGGGCGCATGATAGGGGTTAAGGGGCCAGGCTCGAGTTAATTTCGGCCTTGCCGTCCCGAAATGTATTCGAGCCTGGCCCCTTTTGCGCCGAGTTTCATCGCTCGAGCCGGGAACGCAGATTGTCAAAGACACGCTCACCGGGGACGGGCTGCACCTTGCCGTCGACCACTTCCTGGTACCGTCTCTGAGCCTCCTGCAACCAGGCCCGTTCAACCTCCTCGTCGGCCGGACCATCGAGTTCGGCAATGAGTTCGCGGATCAGCCCCGCCTTGTCCTCACGACTCAACAAACGAATCTTGGCTTCAATCTCGGCGATAGCAGTTGACATTGCCACCTCAGCGCTGGGTATACGAGGCACCGGACCGTGCGGCGCGGTGTCCGCGGGCGGCGGTCGGGTGTTTCAGGGTCGCGCCGCTGATGATGTGTCTCGCGGTCGGCGGCGAAGGCCAGGCAGGCGCGGATGTCCTGCTCCGTGAGGTAGGGGAAGTCGTCGCGGTTCCGGCCTGGGTCATGCCCGCGGCGAGATAGTCGAGCACGTCGTAGACGGTGACGTGCAGGCCGCGGATGCAGGGTTGGCCGCTGCGCTTGCCCGGCTCAAAGGTGATGATGCCGCGCTAGTCCATGAGCGCAATTTAGTCCTGACCGTGTGGTGCGTCAACGATCCATCCACTTCGCACCCTTCCGGCAGGTGGTCTATCCGGGTGACCAGCCGGCCGTCGCGGACTGGCTGGACGGCCTGGGCCTGCGGCGGCCCATAGAAACCTTCACGCTGTTGGACCAGCTGAACCGCGCCATTGCCGAGGGGTTTCGGTATCAGATGCGGGAGGAACCGGGCGTCCAGCCACCGGCACAGACGTTGGGGTGCCACAGCGGTTCCTGTCGCGACTTTGCGGCCCTCTTCATGGAGGCGTGCCGCCATCTGGGGCTGGCCAGCCGCTTCGTCAGCGGCTATCTGCACACCCCCGGCCGCGACACCGGCGACGCCGCGACCCATGCCTGGGCCGAGGTCTACCTGCCAGGGGCGGGTTGGAAGGGGTTCGATCCCACCAGCGGCGAGGTCGCCGGCAACCACCACATCGCGGCAGCCGTGGCCCGCCACCCGGAGGCGGTGCCGCCGGTGGCGGGAAGCTACCTGGGCCGGCCCGATCAGCATCCATCGCTGAGCGTGGCGGTACCTGTCAGTGCACTCCCGGCCTGAAGGCAAACCCGCCGATGCGGGAGATAACCAGGAACGGATGCTCGAGCCAGGTCCCTTTTCACCTTTTCAAGGCCCCTTTTCCACCACGCACTGCTGTTTCTCGGGCTGCAAAATCACAGTCTGCCCTCGCCGGAGGGGGTCCCCCAGTCCGAGTAAAACTCCCGGGCCTCGGCACAGGCCTCGACATAGGCGCCGAGGGTCCGGCTTTGGACGCGGATGCGCTCGCGCCGCAGACGCTTGGCCTCAGTTGCCGCCGCGTCCCGCAGATAGGTGGACAGGCCGACGCCGCGTTCCCGCGCCGCGTCTGCCAGCGTCAACTGGATGTCCTCGTCTCACCGTACTGAAATCGGATGGCCCATGGTCTTCCTCCAAAGCGGTTACTTCAGCATAGGACAGGCGCGCACTACCTGCCAGTAGTGACCCCCGTCAACCGCGCCGTTCCCGCGCGACCACGCCCAGGCGCCGACCAGCGCCGGGGGTGTATACCCGGGGCCAGGGCGAGCAACACCTGGGCGGCTTACTGACGAGCCCAGAGCGGTAGTCGGCAACTTGGCCGGGACTGGCTCAGCCGCGCAGAAACGCAACAGGCGGCCACTTGGCCGCCTGCGGTGTGCGTTGCTTCAGGGCGATCGGGCGGGGGGCGCGACGGCTATTCGCCCGTGTCGCTCACATAGACGGGCTGGACCACCGGCGGGCTCTGCAGACCGATCTTCTGCAGAATCTGCGCTACGGTCGCCACGCTCGGCGGTGTCACACGGCATCCGGTCGTGCCGACGCCGTTGACCACGCCCAGAAACGGGTCATTGTTACCGATGAAGAACTTGCCGACGAAGCTCTTGACCCAGCCATAGACCCCGACCGCGTCTGCGGTATTCTGCGGATTGCGCAGTATCACCTCGATTGCGCCGCCACGCGGCGGGATGACCCCGGCGCTTTGCAGTGTACGGCAGACATGGATCATGTCGACGTCTTCATTGCTGAGCGGGACCGGCATCTGGGCGATCATCTGCTCATGGCCATCGAGAAGGATGACGGTGGCGTTCACGTCCGCCAAGGCGTTCTGGTTCTCCAGCACCAGGACGGTCGTCTCCCCCCACCAGTCGGTCCTGGTCCCCAGCCCCCGCTCGCACTCGTAGAAGCAGGAGAAGACCGAACTCGCCTCTCCCAAGGATTCAACGGCAGACTGCGCGGCCACTGGGCTGGCCGCCACGACGGCGGCGATTGCCGCTGGTACAAGCAACTTTTTCATGATTCGTCTCCGCGATGTCAGCTTTTTGACTGAGTGTTGGCGTCGATCTCCCTCATGCTCTGGCCGCCATCCGGTTGGTGCCTCGGAACCTGAGGCCAAGGTGGCCCCCAAAAAGTCTCTTCCAGTAAAGTATAGACCGGGTTCGATGGTCCGGCGGGTCATCCCGCGAGTGATCGCCGTGGGCCTGATCCTGACCGGGCGAACCGCGAGGCCCCAGGTCCGGACCGCGGACCCCGCGGCACGCCGGACCCTGATCGAGGGCGGGCCGCGACGGGCGGGATACGGGAGCGGTCAGCCGGCCCGCCGGACGGCCCGGCGGATGCCGAACAGGCCCAGTGCGAGCAGCGCGGCGGTGGCGGGGGCCGGGACAAACTCCTGGTGCATGTCGCCCAACGAGACCCGCGCCCCCTCCGAGATGATAGTGATCTCCTTCTCGATCCAGAGGTCACCCTTGCAAAGGAATTGCGCCGAGTCGCGCGGGTTGTTGATTTCGGCGTCGGGGTCGATCTCTGCGCGCTTTTGGCCGACGATGACACCGCCGGAGGGGCCGCCGCAGAAGACGTCTTCAGTGACGAGGATAGAGCCCGAGTTTGGAGGGGTGCCTTCAAAGACCGGATCGGTCAGTTCCAGCACGTTCTCGACGAAGTGTGGACGGAGGAGATCCGTTACATAGTAGGAGAACTCGTTAAAGATGGAGCCGGCTGCGGCGATGGACATCTGGCCGCCGAAGTCGTAGTCGAGGGTGAAACCCTCGAACGAGCTTTCGATGTCGACGATGATCTTGGAGTAGTCGATGGACACGTCCGATACATTCTTATCAAGCGACCAGCCGTGTACGTCAAAGCGGCCGAGCGAGAGGCTGCCACCGTTAAAGAGGTTGGCAAGGGTGTCGCTGGTGGTGGCCTGGACCCCGATCGGCGCCAAGGCCAGGGAGGCGGCGAGGTATATCATGGAGCGCATGTTCGAGTCCTCTTGGTCGAAAATACCCTGGGGCTGTGTCAGGCGGTGCATCGGCAAGACCCACGCGGGGCCTGAGACCACTCGCCCTGCCTGTCAATGGTTGAACGCCAAAAGATCAGCAAAAACAATGCCAATCCCTGGAAAGTTATCTTAGGATTTTGTTTTTCTAGAAAAAAATCGGGTATCGCAGCGACTCGGATGCCGCCCGGAACCCGGCAACTGTAAAAAAAACTGACACTAGCAGGACCGGGTCGAGGACCTCGCCCGACTCACGGAATCACCAGCGTCAACCCCGGCGTCAGCCGATCCGGATCGGGCAGGACGTGCCGGTTGGCCTCCCGGATGGCCCGCCAGCGGGCGCCGTCACCATAGATACGGTTGGCGATCAGGACCAGGGTATCGGCCGGCCGTACCCGGTAAACGCTGTGTGCCTCGGCCACCTGCGCGGCGGTGAACTGGGCGCGGTGCAGGGCCTGCTGCGCCTCCCGCACCGCGCGCTTGACTTGGGCGTCGCCGCCGGTCTCGGCCCGGGTGAGTGCGTCGCGCAGGGCGGCGGCGGCGGCGGCGGACCTTGCCTGGGCCGCCTCCAGGGTGAGGGTGCCGCCCGCGGGGGCCGGGACCAGGGCACTCAGGGTCTTGAGCCGTTCGTCGAGGGCGTCGCGCTGCGTCTTCACGGCCCCCAGTTCGGCGTTCAGGCGGGTCAGGCTCCCTTCGCGTTCGAGCAATTGGGCGCTCAGGCCGGCTTGGGCCTCCTCGGCCGCGCGCAGGCGCCCCAGGAAGTCCGCCTCGCCGCGGCGCTGCTCTTGCCTGCGTTGTTCGAGTTGGCGCTCCAGGTCCGCGCCGCGCTCGGTCTGGGCCGCGGCCGCGGTGGTGAGGTCGCGCACCTGCCGTGCGGTCGCCGCCAGTTGCGCGGCGGTGTCGGCGTTCTGCTCGTGCGCACGCCTGAGTTGGGTCTCCAGGTCGGCCTTGGCCTCGCGCAGCCGGACGAGTTCGGCGCTCAGCCGGGCGCCCTCCTGGGTGCCCTCGGCCAGGCGCCGTTCCGCCTCCATGCGCGCCTGGTCCGCGGATTTGCGCGCCGCCGCCGATTCCTTGAGCTTGCCCTCGATGCCGCGCATCCGCTGCGTGAGGATATCGATCTGGGTCGCCGGATCGACCGGCGGCTCGACCTGGGTCTGGACCCGCTCGGCTGCCGGGGGCGGCGTCGGCGCGGGCGTCGCGGCGGCGCCGACCGGCACCTCATCGGCCCAGGCGTCGGCCGGTACCGGGGGTGTCCCCGGCGCCAGGGCGAGCAGCGCCAGCCCCAGGGTCAGGGTGCCCCAGCGCCGGGGGAGGCCACGCCCGCCACCCTGAGTCAGGCGGCGGGCGTGCCGGTGGTGCCCGGTGTCAGCCAACCGACGGCAGCCCGGCCAGGGCCATGGCGACCTCGGACTCGGCGTAGACCAGGTCCTTGAGCTTGCCGCCCAGGTAGTCCGTGTAGGCCTGCATGTCGAAGTTGCCGTGACCCGAGAGCATGAAGAGGATGGTCTTGGCCTCGCCGCTCTCGCGGCACTTCTCGGCCTCCTCGATCGCCGCGCGGATCGCGTGGTTGGCCTCGGGGGCCGGGATGATGCCCTCCGCCTTGGCGAACTGGAGGCCGGCGGCGAAGCACTCCAACTGGTTGTAGGAGCGCGGGGCGATATAGCCCAACTTGGCCAGGTGGCTGACCTGGGGCGCCATGCCGTGATAGCGCAGTCCGCCCGCGTGGAAGCCGGGGGGCACGAAGCTGGAGCCCAGCGTGAACATCTTGCACAGGGGGGTCAGGTGGGCGGTGTCGCCGAAGTCGTAGGCGAACAGTCCTTTGGTGAGCGTCGGGCAGGCGGAGGGCTCCACCGCGATGAACTCGATGTTGCCGCCCTCGCGCAACTGCTTGCCCAGATAGGGGAAGGCCAGCCCGGCAAAGTTGCTGCCCCCGCCGGTGCAGCCGATGATCATGTCCGGGTAGGCCCCGGCCATTGCCATCTGCTCCATGGCCTCGATCCCGGTGACGGTCTGGTGCAGCAGGACATGGTTCAGCACGCTGCCGAGCGCGTACTTGGTGTCGTCGCGCTGGGCCGCCACCTCCACCGCCTCGCTGATGGCGATCCCCAGGCTGCCGGTGCTGTCCGGGTGCTCGGCCAGGATGGCGCGCCCGGAGGCCGTGGTGGTGCTGGGGCTCGCGATGCACTGGGCGCCGAAGGTCTCCATGAAGGCGCGCCGATAGGGCTTCTGGTTGAAGCTGACCTTGACCATGTAGACGACGATCTCCAGGCCGAAGAAGGACCCGGCGAGCGCGAGCGAGGAGCCCCACTGGCCGGCGCCGGTCTCGGTGGCGATGCGCTTCACGCCCTCGATCTTGTTGTAGAAGGCCTGGGGGATCGCGGTGTTGGGCTTGTGGCTGCCGGCGGGGCTCACGCCCTCGTATTTGTAATAGATCTTGGCCGGGGTGTTGAGCGCCTTCTCCAGGCGGCGGGCGCGAAAGAGCGGGGAGGGGCGCCACTGCCGATAGACCTGGCGCACCGGCTCGGGGATCGCGATTTCGCGCTCCGTGCTCATCTCCTGCTCGATCACCGCCCGCGGGAAGATCACCGCCAACTCGTCCGCCGTGATCGGTTGCTGGGTGCCGGGGTGCAGCACCGGGTCCAGCGGGACCGGCAGGTCCGCGTTGATGTTGTACCAATGCTTGGGCAGGTGTTCTTCGTCGAGCTGGTACTTGACCGTGTCGCTCATGGTGCTCTCGGGCCTCGTGGGTGCAGGAGTCGGCGGCGGATGCCGGTGACTCGTCGGATCTGCCCAGTTTGCCAGGTTCTTCGCGCGCGCGCTTCACGTCTGAGCGGGGGGCATACCGTGGGTCTGGCCCGCCGGTACGGGCCGCGACGCCCGCTGCGCTTCGCCGCTCGGGTCCGCTGGCCGGGTTCAGCCCACACCCGCGGGGGCGGGTACCTCCAGCCGGCGTCGGCGCGGACTTCACCAACTTCACCTTCCGCGTCGCGGTCAATGGCACCTGCGTGTTGTCCATGCGCTTTGACGGCGGCGGCCAACCCCTGTCGCTTGGTCGGGACGACTTGACGATGACTCCGGTTTCGGTCACGTTTCACTTAATACTACAAAGTTGATTTGCGGACCAGGGTTGCCCTGATCCCGCAAGCGGACGCCTCCTTGACCGCCCCCCAACCCCTTGTGCCTGCCTGGGAGCTACCGATGCGCGTACCGCGACCACTGATCCTCCTGCCATTGACCCTTGCCTGCGCCACGGCGCTCCCGGTGTCGGCCAGTGACGTGACCGTCACCGGCGCCGCTGGTGCCAAGGGCCGCGACGGTCATCCCGCGACGCCGGGCGGCCCTGGCCAGTCGGCCGCGGCGACCAACAGCCCGGCCCCCGACCCCGCAAATTCCGCGACCGCCCTCGGCGGGCGCGGCGGCGCGGGCGGCAGCGGGGACCGGCCCGGGGCGGCGGCGGGCGCGGGCGGCGCGGGCGGCAATGCCACCGCGACGACGGTGACGGCGAACGGCGCACCGCAGGGGGCCGGTGCGACCGCGACCGCGACCGCGGGTGCGGGGGGAGATGCCGGGATTCCGGGTGCCGGCGCGGCCGGTGCCGTCGGCGGCACGGGCGGCGCCGCCCGCAACAGCCGGGCGAGCGCGACCGGCGCCCGTTCGGCCAGCGCGGCGGTCGATCAACGCGGCGGCCTGGGCGGCAACGGCGCCCAGGGCGGCAGCGGCGGCGCCGCCAACGGCGCCAGGGCGACCGCCCGCGCCGGCGCCCAGGGCGGTAACGCCACGGCGCAGGTCTATCAGGAGGGGGGCAGCGGCGGCGGTGGCCGCAGCGGCGGCAGTGGTGCGGCCAGTATCTTGACCAACGCCGTGGGCGGGTCAACCAACCTTGGCAGGCTCGAACTCGAGCAGAGCGCCGCGGGCGGCGCCGGCGGCCTCGGCAGCGGTGGCCGCGCGGGCATCGGGGGGGCCGCAACCTCCAGCCTGACCGTCAACGATACCGCGAACCGCGATAAGAGCGCCTCGGTGCTGGCGCGCATCGAGGCCACCGGCGGCCGGGGCGGGGGCGGCGACCTCGGCAGCAGCGGCGGCAGCGGCGGCGCGGCGAACGCCACTGGCCGGCTGACCGGGGCGCACGCCGTCGATGTCTGGGTCAGTGCCAGGCCCGGCTTCGGCGGTGATGGCGGTGGCGGGTACCTTGGCGGCAGCCCCGGCAGCGGCGGGGCCGGCGGGAGCGCCGCGGCGAGTGCGAGCGGGGTCACGATCGGCGCCCACGAAGACGCCAAGGCTACAGCGTCGGCGGTTGCCGGCAGCGGCGGCGCGGCCACCGGCGTCGGCAAGACGGGTGGGGCAGGGGGCGTCGCCCGGGCGAATGCCGCGGCAACCGCCCGGGCCGGTACGGCCGATGTGCAGGCCTACCAGGTCGGTGGTGAAGGTGGTATCGGCTGGTCCGGGGCCAATGGCGGCGCGGGTGCGGCCAGCAACCTGGTCGACCAGGTCAGTGGCAGCACCAGCGGCGGCAGCCTCAACCTGACCCAGTCCGCCCGGGGCGGCGGCGGTGGTCTGAGCATTGGCGGTCGCTCTGGGGACGGCGGCGCCGCGACCTCCCGCCTGACCATCGACGACACCCGCGGCAGCCTGCGCAGCGCCGCGGTGTCCGCCAACGTCGAGGCCGACGGCGGCCATGGCGGCGGCAGCGACTCCGCAACATTCGGCGGCACCGGCGGCGCCGCGAACGCCTTCGGCCACCTGACCGGCGCCCACACCGTCGCCGTCACGGCGGCGGCCGACGGCGGCGACAGCGTCGGCCCCAACGGACCGGCCGGCGGTGCCGCCGCCGCCGACGCGATCGGCGTGACGATCGGCGCCGACGAGGATGCCGGCGCCACGGCCACCGCCACCGGCGGCGCGGGCGGTCTTGCCCGCGGTGTCGGTCAGACCGGTGGGGCGGGCGGTACCGCGCAGGCCAGGGCCAGGGTCAGTGCGCGGGCCGGCGCGGCGGCGGCCAGCGTGGTCCAGACCGGCGGCGATGGCGGTTCCGGCGCCGCGGGGGCAAACGGCGGTGCGGGCGCCGCGGTCACCCTGGTCAATCGGGTGAGCGGTGTCACCGACGGCGGCAGCCTTTCTCTCACCCAGACCGCCCTGGGCGGTGCCGGGGGCGACAGCAGCGGCGGGGCCGCGGGAGCGGCCGGGGCGGCGGACTCCAGCCTGACCATCCAGGATACCCGCAGCGACTTGCTCCAGGCCGACGTCAACGCCACCGGCGGCCACGGCGGCGGACGCGGCGACGCCGCGACCATCGGCAGCGCCGGCGCGGCAGCCGCCGCGACCAGCATCCTGACCGGTGCCCATACCGTCAGCAGCGCGGCCACCGCCAACGGGGGCTGGGGCGGTAGCGGCGGGGCCGCCGTCGGTGGCGCCGGCGGCAGCGCCCGGGCCATCGCCCGCGGCACGACCACGAGCGCCGCGCAGCAGGCCAGCGCCGCCGCCAAGGCGCAGGGCGGCGACGGCGGCGGCGGCGGCCCCGCTGCGGGCCAGGTCGGCGGGGCGGGCGGCAGTGTGAGTGGCAGCACGGCGATCGCGACCGGGCGCGCCGCGGCGACGGCCAGCGTCGAGCAGCAAGGCGGCAACGGCGGCGGCAGCTACGTGTTTGGTAGCGCTACCGGCGGCAACGGCGGTGCGGTGAGCGGCGCCCAGGCCATCGCCACCGCGAGCGGCGAGCACGGGACGGCCACCGCGACCCTGGATCAGACCGGCGGTGCCGGCGGAGCCGGCGCCAGCGGCGGGGCCGGGGCGGCGAGCAGCCTGACCAACCAGGTTGCCGGCTCCACCAACGGCGGCCTCCTCACCCTGAGCCAGACCGCACGGGGCGGCGCCGGCGGGAAGGGCTGGAGCGCGGTCGGCGGCGCGGGGGGGGCCGCCTATTCGGGTCTGACCCTGGACGACCGCCAAGGCCCGGCCCAGAGCGCCGGGGTCCAGGGAAACGTCATGGCGATCGGCGGCGACGCTGGCGACAGCACTGTCGGTGCCGAGGGGCGCGCCGGGGCCGCGGCCGGCGCGGTCAGCAATCTGACCGGGGCGCATCGCGTCACCAGCGCGGCCGCGGCACTGGGCGGCGCCGGCGGTTGGAGCGCCGCGGGTACCGGCGGTCTGGGCGGAACCGGCACCGCCGATGCGATCGGCGTGACCCAGGGTGCGACCGACAGCGCGAGCGCCGACGCCTCGGCGGTTGGCGGTCGCGGCGGTTACGCCGAGGGGAGCGGTCGCACCGGCGGCCGCGGCGGGGCGGCCGTCGGCACGGCCGGCGCGACCGCTGTCGGTGGGATGGCGACCGTGACCCTCTACCAGGAGGGTGGGGCTGGTGGGGCCGGTGGGCAGGGCGCCCGCGGCGGCGCGGGGGCGGCCAGCAGCCTCGTCGACAAGGTGACTGGGTCGACCAACGGCGGCACCCTCGACCTGGCCCAGCGGGCCCAGGGCGGCAACGGCGGCAACAGCGACACGGCCGCCGGCGGCATCGGCGGGGACGGGTCATCAAGGCTCCAGCGCCTCGACCTCACCAGCGCCGCGGTCCAGGTGAGCCTGAACGCCCTCGGCGGGGGCGGCGGCGGCTCGGGGTGGGCGGGTTCGGGCAGCGGCAGCGGCGGCGCGGGCGGCGCAGCGAACGCGGCGCTGAGCCTGAAGGCGTTGCGCGGATCGGCTACCGCCACGGCCAACGCCGACGGCGGGGTGGGCGGCGGATCCCTTGATGGCGAGGGCGGTGCGGGGGGCAACGCCCGGGCCACCGCCAGCGGCACCAGTGGCGGCGACCTGGGTGCGGCGACCGTGGTGGCCACCGCGACCGGCGGGAGCGCCAGGACCGGTCGCACCTCGGGCACCGCGGGGTGGGCCCAAGCGAGCGCCACCGCGGATGCCACCCGCACCCTCTCCGGCACGGCCGACGCCCGCGCCACCGCGACCGCCGGCGGCGTCTCCGGCCAGCCGTCCGCGGCCGCCGACGCCGTCGCGAGCGCGCTGGCCGCCGACGGCCAACAGGCCTATGCCCTGTCCAGCGCCTTCGGTACGAGCGGTACCGCCCGGGCCAGCGCCCGCGAGGCCGACGGTTGGGTCAAGGGTCTGACCGCCGTCAGCCAGGCCCCGGTCGCGTCCGCCGCCGTGGCCGAGAGCCTGGTCAACAGCGCTGACCCCATCAAGGCAGACAGCGCGAGCACCCAGACCCAGTCCTACGCCTACGGGTCGGCCTATGCCAGGTTCGCGGGGCTGGGGACCAATGTGGGTACCCTCTTCGACAACCCGGATGTCATCATCGGCTTCGGCAGCGGCGCCCTGGGCGCCAACTACGCGGCCGGCGCTACCGGCGCCCAGACCTATACCAGCAGTCTGGAATGGAACATCGACCCGGTAGCCGCCGGACTGCCGGACACCGGCCACATCGCGCTGGGGCTGGTCGACGCCGTCAGCGTCGGCGCCGCCTTCACCAGCCTCGCCTTCGATGTTACGGTCAACGGCAGCAGCGTCCTGTCCCGGGGCTTCGTCGACCTGGCGACGGCCAACGCCTGGTTCACCGACCACCTGCTCGACCTCGGTGCCTGGTCTCCCTATGCCCCGTTCGGCACCGACCTCGACATCAGGGTGAGCTACGCCTTGACCATGAGCGAGGCCGGCGGTTACGGGGTCAACTTCGTGCTCGGCGACCCGCCGCCGGCCGACGCGCCGGCGCCGGGCACGCTCGCGCTGCTGTGCCTGGGGGCCTTGGGTCTGGCCCGCCGGTGGAGAACCAGCCCGGCGGCTTGACTTTCATCGTCGACGAACGTCCGGTGGCTACGGTTCCCGGCCGGCCCGCCGCGCAGGAAACGGGTCTTGACGTCGGCGTGTTCATCTGTGGATTTTAAGATAAAGGGGATGGGGCTGCGCTCAGCGGGCGGCCTCGTGATGGCTAGGCTGCCCGGTCTGCCGCGCCCTCACCAGTGGTGCCGGCCGCCGTGAGCAGGTCCGGGATGTCGGCCCCGATGATCTCGATCCCTAGACGCTCGCAGAAACGCTGCTCCTTCAGGGTTGGCTCCGGGATCAGGGCCCAGCCGGGGGGCGTGGCGGCCGCGTAGATCATGTCCGACATGACCATGCGGTCGGTATCCCTCAAGAACCGCAGACCCAGGAAGGCGTAGCGCCGGCCCTGGCGGTAGGTCTTGAGGAAGGAGGGGATGGCGAAGCCGCCCATCAGCTCGGTAATGTAATCGACATAATCGGCGTCGGAGGCGATGTAGGTCGCGTCCGGGCGAGGGCTCCCCATGGGCTTGAAGAGGACCGGCAGGGAGGGGTCGACGGCGTCCTGCTCCAGTTCCCGGTAGGTCTCACCGTCGTAGTGATCGATGCGGAAGCGGTAGTCGGTCCCGCCGATGCGGCTGATCCCGCGCACCAGGGTGTGGGGGCGGGCGGCGTAGGAGTCCTGGAGTTGGGTGTCGCGGTTGATGTCGATCACATAGGGCGGCAGGCAGGACTGGAGCCAGTCGTGCAGGGGGGCGCGGGTCCAGGTGCGCTGCCCGTAGGTCGTGTCCAGGAAGCGATGGACGGCCTTGCGCCCACGCTTGAGTTCCACGTCCATGGCCGCCCGGGGGAATTCCCACATGAGCCGGGCAGACATGGGCTTGCCGTTGTTCAGCGCAATGATCAGGCTGTCACTGTCGGCCGGGATGGGCTCCCCGGTGGCCGGGTCGCGCACCCCGGCGAGCGCCCCGGGGCCGAGATAGGGGACGATGTCGCCGGCGGCGATGCCGCGCGCCAGTGTTTTCAGTTCTTCTGTGACCATGATCAATCGCTCGTTGCTGCCGTTGGTCCAATACCAACGCAAGATTGGTGCCAGATAGAGCGGTCGGCGGTCGACGAGCAGGCGCCAGCGTGCCGGGGCAATCGCACCTGAGCGGCGCCACAGGCCGCAAATCGACCTCCCAAGCCGACGACGAGTCTCGGACGGTATCGGGGGCTGCGCCTCGCGCTGCCAGGTCAGCCCCGGATTGCCGCACCGACAGGCCGCGGGGGCGCGATGCTCTCAAGCGCCTTGTCGTCTTCCGGACAGGCCGGGGCCGGTATCCTGTGCTTTCGTGTACATCCGCGTCTGCCCGGCGGCGGGAACGGCCGCGCTTCCCGCAGGAAATATGCGCTGAGGGTGACCTGAATCAACGTTTCGGTCTTCTTCGGCGTTAAACTGAAAGCAGACGTGCTCGCTGAACACGCGGGGGGCCGCGGACCCGCCCCCCGTCAATTCGCTACAATTACGATGCCGCCGGCGGACCTCGGAGTGGGGCCGACCAGCGCTCCAGGCGCACCCATGCACAGCGATTCAACCAATCGTCCGGTCCCGGCCTCCTCGGTGGTCTATTTGGGTAGCGACGCCGGCCTGCCGCACCGGATTCGCCCCTTGCTCGAGCGCGCGGGCATCGCGCTGCGCACGGCCGGGGGGCCGGGGGACGCCCAGGCCGCCCCCGCGGTCGCGAGCGGCTGCGCCGTCCTAATCCTCGACACCGCCCTACTCGGCGCCGATCAGACGATCAAGGCGTTCGTGGAGCGCGTGCAGCCGTCGACGACCAGGCCGCCGCTGCTGGTGGTCATCGCCCAGTCGGGCGCCATCGAGTGGCGTCTCCAGGCCATGCGTGCCGACGCCGCGGCCTTTTTCGTCGCGCCAGTGGCGAGCGGCGAACTGGTCGAGCGGCTGATCACCCTGTGTCGGCCCGGGCACGGGGAGGCGTCGCGGGTCCTGGTGGTGGACGACAGCGCGACCCAGGCCCTGCTCACCGAACGCGTTCTGATGGCCGCGGGTTTTGTGGTAAGGACCCTGATCGACGCGGCCCGGGTGCTGGACGTCGTCGCGGCCTTTGCGCCCGATCTGATCCTGATGGACCTGCACATGCCGCTGGCCAGCGGCGCCGAGTTGGCCGCCATCATTCGTGACGAGGCGACCTGTCGCTGGGTGCCGATCCTGTTGTACTCGGTCGAGCGTGACCCGGAGCGTCAGGCCGGCGCCCTGAGCCTGGGCGGCGATGCCTTCATCTCGAAATCGATCCGGCCGGACCTCCTGGTCCGTGCCGTCACCCACCGGATCGCGGCCAATCGCCGCTTGCGCCGGAACCTCGGCAATGACGATCACCTGGACCCCGACACGGGACTGGCGACCCGCCGCTATTTCATCCGTCACCTGGAGCGCGTCTGCCGGGAGTCGGAGCACCCGCCGCCCGGCGAGGGGCTCCTGATGATCGGGCTGGAAGGGGCGGGCCGGCTCGATGAACAACGCGGTACCGGGGCCGCGCTCCTGGCGGCTGACCGCGTCGGCAGCCTGATCGTCGAACGCCTGGAGCCGCCTGACCTGGCGGTCCGGCTGGACGACTATCGCCATGCACTGTTGGTCCGGCGTGAATCGGCCGCGGCCCTGCGTACCCTTGCCGAGGGGTTACGGGCGGCGGTCGCGGCGACGCCCATCCAGGTCGCGGGCAGTAGCGTGACGATCGGTGTCAGCGTCGGCGTCGGCCGGCGGCACCCCAACCCGGTGGATGCCGTCGCCCTCATCGCCCGGGCCGCGGACGCCTGTGACCGCGCCCTGGCGGCCGGCGGCGGCTGCACCCTGGCCGACGAGCCGCTGGCCGCGGCGCCGGTGGACGAGGTTCGCGAGCGACGCATCATCGCCCTGGTCGCACGCGCGCTGGGCGGTGCCGACCGCGCGAGCGGCTTTCGCCTCTTCTACCAACCCATGGTCGCCGTGCAATACCAGGAGTTGCGGTACGTGGAGGTCTCGCTGTGCCTGGCGGCGGGCGCTGGTGCGCTGATGGCCGCGACGGAGTTCCTGCCCAGCGCCGAGCGTGCCGGGCGGGTGGCCGAGATCGACCGTTGGATCATGGTGCGCGCGCTCGCGGTCCTGATGCACCAGTGCCATGCCCAGCCCGGCCTGCGACTCTTCGTCCGCCAGCACATGGCGGGCCTGACCCAGGATGGCCGCGTTGCCTGGTTGCGCGCCCAGGTGCTCGCGCACGGTCTGTCCCAGCGCCGCCCGATCCTGCAACTGAGCCTGGACGACCTCTTCAGTCACCGGCAGGCGGGCGCCGCCCTCGTCGGCGTGCTGCGCAAGATCGGGATCGAGGTCTGTGTGACGGACCTGACCGACAGTCCGGCCGCCTTGGGCCTGGTAGCAGAAATCCGTCCGCCCTTCGTCAAGCTCGCCGCCGCCATGGCGCGCGAAACCAAGCCGGCGCGTCTGACCGAACTGGTCGGGCAACTGACCCGCGGCGGCGCCGAGGTGATTGCCTCCGGGATCGACGCCCCGGCCCTGGTCGGCGCGGTCTGGGCCAGCGGCGTGCGCTTCGCCCAAGGCGCGGCGATCCAGGCGCCGCTGCCCGAGCCGGTGTTCGATTTGGGGGAGGTGGAGGCGGGGTAGGCGGCTTCACCATGAACGTCAGGCCCCGGACCCGGCGGGAGCCCGTAGGGTCCGCTGCGCGGACCAGCGACCTCGCGGTCAGCGCGGCGGCCGGGATTATGACCAAGGCCGACTCGGGGAGGGTAGAGGGTCAGGAGGGCAGAGCGTCAGGTCCCTGCCCCGGACCGCGCAGCGCAGGTCTCAGGCCCCGAGGGCGAAGGCCCCGCCGCGCAGCACGCGCGGCGACCCGCCGGCGCGCGGGGCCAGCGCAGCGGCGATCAACCCGGAGCCATCTCGCCTCGCCTGACTATTTGGCCTATGCTGTGGCAGTGCTTCTCTTCTTGGAGCGATGCCGGATGCAGCCTGAACGCCGCGTCGGCCTGTTCCGCAACGGGCGCAATCAAGCCCTGCGTATCCCGCGCGCGCTCGAACTCGACGCGGACGAGGCGACCATCCGCAGTGACGCAGAGCGTCTGATCGTCAAGCCGGTGAAACGTCGGCCTGACCTCGCCACCCTGCTCGCCGGATGGGAGCCGCTGGATGAGCCCTTGCCCGACGTGGACGAGGGCCCGTTGCCCCTGGACGACATCCGCCTCTGACCATGGACGGGTTGCGCTACCCTATGAGGCGATGCGTGTATTCTATGCCGAGCGGCTGCTCAACACCATAAGCCAAGTGGGCAGGACGGCTGAGCAGCACGGGCTCACCGAGTTAGAATGGTCGGCGGACCAGTGAATAGACGACGCCGCGCAGGTGCGCGAGTTAAGTATGCTGTCCCCGGAATTCAATTCTCTTCTTTGTGGCTGAATGAATTAGGTAATCGGTCACCGGCATTCGCGTCACCGGAATTCGCTGTAGATATTCCGCTGCGCATTAATAACAACCAGATAAAGGATAACGCAGCAAGTATGCCGCCCAACAACTTCAAGAGCGATGAGAGCTTCCTCAAGAAACTTGCCGTCGGAGCCGCCGGGACAACCGCAGCAATGCGTCGCCTGAGCGCTATGGGATTTAAGCCTATTGAGCTTGAACGTGGTTCGTCGGGTTTCAAAATATGGAAGACGATAAAAATTAAGCGGGTGCGCGTTCCTGATATTTTGTGCCTGAAGAGCGGATGGCGCTTTGAGTCTCGGGGCAAGACCAAGTTGGAAATATCCATGTCGCATTCCACATCAGACCCCAACCGGGCTTGGGATGCTGGGATGCGCGCGGACGACTTTGTCGTGATTGTTCTTTGCGAGCAGGCCAGCGACTCTCCCGTTGACTGGCAACCTGCATCTCCTTTGCATTTCATACGCGTTGATGCCATGAGAGACGCCTATAGGAATGGTGCGGCAAAGATTACAGCACCGAAAGGTGTTGAAGAAGGTTCTGAAATACGAGTGATCTGGCCGTCTGCGGCAGCAAACGAACCTTCCGTTGGCTCCGAGGTAACGGCTAAGGGGCTTAGGCTTTCCCCGGTTGGCGGAGGGAAGCCGCAGCGCTGTATGCTTAATAGAGCGATCCCGCTAATACCGCTTTGCGGGGTTGGTGATACAGTGGCACGCAACCAGATCGTCGGAGCTGTCGTACCTGCCGTCCTCAGTCTTTCTTGCCCTGCGGATGTTGGCGAAGCGTTTTTCACAGACAAACTGTCGAGCGCCGCTCTAAGTGAGCGATATGCAGGCGCGAAGGCGCTACGCTTCCGGGGGTTTACCTCCTCCGCCGCTGATCTCCGGGCACGCCTTGCGGATGACGCGGAAGACATCTACGTGAAGCTCGAAGCATCGGCAGCCCTCGCCGCACACAGTTTCGTTGAGGGATGGGATTATCTGGAACTCAGCTTATTTAGCGAGTTTGCTCAGGTCCAGCTGGAAACCATCATCGTGCTTTCGGAGATTCCTGGGGCTAGAAGTCAAGCGCTGCTAATTGGTGCCTTGGGTGATAGCTCGCGTCACGAAGAAATTAGAGCTGGGGCGGCATGGGCACTTGGTGAGTTTCACACCGATGATGCGGCACGTGCCCTCGCGGACACCTTTGACCAACGAAGCCTTGAAATGCGTATTCCACGCCTAAGTGGACACCGATTCCACGGCAAACTGGACACCCAGTCCGCCGGAAACTGGACACTGATTCCAGGGCAACCTGGACACCTGTTCCAGGGCAAGTTGGACACCTGAGAG
>Ga0247840_10003844_pt1 | contig 24707 bp, 22 predicted proteins | sample LaCruzMarch2015__FD_192404 | JGI IMG/M metagenome (GOLD analysis project Ga0247840, IMG submission 192404) | Freshwater microbial communities from meromictic Lake La Cruz, Castile-La Mancha, Spain - LaCruzMarch2015_17m | ecosystem: Environmental > Aquatic > Freshwater > Lake | place: Spain...
GCAGGATTTCCAAGACTGTCGACAACTTCCACAAGCAAGCTGAAGTTTTCTTCTGCAGAAGCCGGTATCCCATTGTTAACCTGCACAATACGCAAACCATAAGGGATGTTGCCATAAACAGAGGAAGCCATCACTGTGATGTCATCCAACAAAAACTCATCCCTTAAACCCGACCCACTGACATCCTGAAAAAACCAACGCAGGTAAAAACAGGCAGTATCTTGCCAGTCAAGGCCTGTCAGACTCAGTGTCTTCGTTACTGTATCCCACTGATTGTCGGCCAATTCAGCTGAAACGTAAGCAAGCTGGGGTGCTTCGATGTAGTTGATGTTGTCTTCAGAATAATAAAACCCGATAGCATTCGCCCTGTCTTTGTCGTTGTATGCCCCAACTTTGTAAGAAATGGCCAGGGTCGTCAGGCTAAGTCCCGTGTTGTTGTTTATCCTCAGCGTGATACTGCCGGGGCTTGCTGCATTTGAAGCAGGCAGGATTGCCAGGGCATGGTTGTTATTCAGATCCCAGGCTCCCCAGCCATAGGCCGCCTGGCCTGCTGCTGTCAGGGTGTTGAATCCTGCATTCGAATTTCCGGGGAATGTTGCAGTCGCAAGCGCTGAGGCTCCATCCGGCACGATTGCCCAGGCCATGGCCTCCAGTGCCCCTGTACCGGCCGGATCGCCCATAATGCCCGTCCCATTGCTGCTTGTCAGGGCACCATTGCTGATGCCGGCAACGCCCTGCTCAAAGTCGATGGTGTAAGCCAGGGAAGTTTGACTGATACTGAGCTGCGCAGCACCTTGGCTTACGATCGCCAGCATCAGGAGGAACAACAGCAGGGATTTCTTTTTCATACGCCTTTTCTCATATAGATGAAAAATCGCGTTTCAGTGGAAAGAAATCCTGCACTTTTTTTCAAATTGTTGAAAAAACGTTCATCAAGCCCTGTGAATTCTATTGCAACATGCCCTGTTCAGGTCCAAAATAAAAACCCAAACCCCCGACTGAATTGTCTTCAGATCAGGGGTTTGGGTTTTATTTTCAGACTTGGTAAGCTGTCTGCTTGTTTTTTGTGCGAAGACTTACTTAGTCTCTTTCACTTCTTCAAAGTCTACATCAGTTACTTCGCCATCTTTAGGGGCTCCGCCACCTTGTCCGGCATTGGGATCAGCTTGTGCGCCTTCCTGGCCCTGGGTAGCATTGTACATCTCCTGGCTGGCAACACTCCATGCAGCATTGAGTTTCTCCATGGCAGCATCGATTGCGGCAATGTCACGGTTTTTGTGTGCCTCTTTGAGTTGTGTGAGTGCAGTTTCGATCGGTTCTTTCTTATCCGCCGGGATTTTGTCGCCAAACTCCTTCAGTTGTTTCTCTGTGGAGAATACCAAAGCATCAGCAGTATTTACTTTGTCGACTTCTTCCTTGAGTTTACGGTCTGTTTCAGCATTAGATTCGGCTTCTGCACGCATCTTTTTGATTTCGTCGTCAGTCAGTCCTGAAGAAGCTTCAATCCTGATCTGCTGTGTTTTACCTGTTGCTTTGTCCTTGGCAGAGACGTGCAGGATGCCATTGGAGTCGATGTCGAAAGTCACTTCGATCTGCGGAATTCCCCTGGGTGCCGGTGGCATCCCATCGAGGAAGAACCGGCCGATGCTCTTGTTGTCGCGTGCCATTGGTCTTTCACCCTGCAGGATGTGAATCTCTACAGAGGTCTGGTTGTCGGCAGCCGTAGAGAATGTCTCTGATTTCCGGGTAGGGATGGTTGTATTGGATTCGATCAGGCGTGTCATCACATTGCCAAGGGTTTCGATACCCAATGACAGTGGTGTAACGTCAAGCAGCAATACATCTTTTACTTCTCCTGTGAGAACGCCACCTTGAATGGCAGCACCGATGGCCACAACTTCGTCTGGGTTAACACCTTTAGAGGGTGTCCTTCCGAAGAAATCTTCAACAGCTTTCTGGATGACAGGGATACGTGTAGAACCTCCGACGAGGATTACCTCATTGATGTCAGCAGGTTTGAGTCCGGCATCAGCCAGTGCCTTGCGGCAGGGCTCGATTGTAGCCTTTACATAGGTGTCAATGAGTTGCTCAAATTTGGCACGGCTCAGAGTTTTGACAAGGTGTTTTGGCATTCCGTCAACCGGCATGATATACGGCAGGTTGATTTCTGTAGAAGTAGAACTTGAGAGTTCGATTTTGGCTTTTTCTGCAGCTTCTTTCAAACGTTGCAGTGCCATAGGGTCTTTTCTGAGGTCGAGGCCTTCTTCTTTTTTGAAGTCGTCAGCGAGCCAGTCGATGATGGTATGGTCGAAGTCATCACCACCCAGGTGGGTATCACCATTGGTAGATTTTACTTCAAAAACGCCTTCTCCGAGCTCCAGGATGGAGATGTCGAAGGTGCCACCACCCAGGTCATAAACAGCAACCTTGATGTCTCTGTGTTTTTTGTCGAGGCCATAAGCCAGTGCCGCAGCAGTAGGCTCATTGATGATACGTCTGACGATGAGTCCGGCGATTTCTCCGGCTTCTTTGGTAGCCTGGCGCTGTGAGTCGCTGAAATAGGCAGGTACCGTGATAACAGCTTCTGTAACTTCCTGTCCGAGATAATCTTCTGCCGTTTTCTTCATCTTCTGAAGAACCATGGCAGAGATCTCCTGGGGAGAATACATGCGCTCGTCAATTTGTACGCGCGGAGTGTTGTTGTCACCCTTGTTTACTTTATAGGGAATACGCGCTATTTCCTTGGAGACTCTGTCAAAAGTCTCTCCCATAAAACGTTTAATTGAATAAATTGTGCGTAAGGGATTTGTGATCGCCTGGCGTTTTGCCGGGTCACCTACCTTGCGTTCTCCGTTGTCGGTAAAGGCTACGATAGAAGGGGTTGTCCTTCTGCCTTCGCTGTTTGGAATTACGACTGGTTCATTCCCTTCCATTACGGCGACACAAGAATTTGTTGTGCCGAGGTCGATTCCGATTATCTTACCCATGATGTTGAGCGTAGTTAATGAATAAATATGTTGTTTGGTGTTGCCGTGTCAATCCCTGTGCCATAGATTAATTCAGGCCTTCTGGTGTAATTATGGCATAGTACAGGGCAATTGTCAGCCAAAAAAACTGACAAAAATGGTGACAAAACGGCAGGGAAGGCCTAGAAGCCCCGGTTGATGGTTTTCAGTTTGTCTGAAGAGAGCTCATTCAGCTTGAAAGACCGGGTTTGATGAAAACGTGCAGCAAAAATGCCTGTAGCGTCGTTGGTAATGACACCTTCTGCATTGGTAATGTTGGTATAATCAGGTTTTTCCTGGATGACGCTGGTAGAGGGAGCTGCCACATCGAGATAGGTGCTGAATTCGTCGGTGGCAACTGAGAAAATAAACTCTACAGCCCCAAAATCAACAGAACTATAGCCTTTTTTTCCGATAAACCTGTTCAGGTTGTTGTCGATGGGGATTTGTTGCTGCAGAAGGTCGAAGAAGTAGGCATTGACATATTGCAGGCCCATGGGTTCGTCACCGTTGATGGAGATTGAACTGAGGGGCGAAAAAAGCCAGTCGATGCTGTGAAAACTCGTGTCGGTGCCACCTGATTTGCTGATTTCTTTGTAGTTAAAGCGAATCATCAACTGGTGTTTTTTGCCATTCTTGGAGGACTTCCACTCTACACTGCCGGGCACTTCTGAGGTGAAATCGATGAATTTCTGAGCAGATCCGGGTTTGGTGACCACCAAGGGAGATACAAGGACTGTCTGGGAACGGATTTCCTTTCCTGTGACAGTGTTTTTTACGATGAGCTTGTATGTGTGGTCTTTGTTCAGCTGAGCCTTGGTATTTGCCTTGTAAAGGACCTGCTTTGGTGCATAAAACAAGCCGGTGTCTTTGTTGAAAATGGTGGTGGTGTCAAAGACGAAGGTTTTTACCAATGCGTTGTTAAACCAGTCTTCTACTTTTACTTCCAGATTGTTGCCATAGCTGCTGGAATCACCTTCTTTGGCCATCAGCATCACATCACCCTCTCCCAGAAAGGCTTTGTTGATTTTCAGATAAGTAACGCTGTCTGTCTGGTCTAAAAGACCATAAACAACGGTAATGTCTTTGTAGTCGGCAGTGCTGTCAAATTCCGTAGTACAGGCAAACAGTAGCAGGCTGAGGCTGGCGAAGAGGATAAAAACTTTTTTCACACTGCAAATATACTGATTCTTGATAAAAATGTGTAGCAATTCAGACAAAGTCATCCGGGGGAATTATTTTGGTGCCATGCGCAAAAGGTAGACTCCCAGGATTCCGAATAGCAGAATCGGCAGCCATACTGCCACAATGGGAGGCAAATTGCCATTCACGGCAAAGGTCGTGGAGATCTGCATAAAGAGGATAAAGGCAAAGCTGATGGTGATCCCGAAGCCCAGGTGCATGCCAATCCCGCCTCTTACTTTGCGACTCGACAAGGATACCCCGATGAAGGTCAGGACGATGGTGGCGAAAGGGAAAGCAATACGCCGGTGTTTCTCAATGTCGAACTCAATGATGTTCTCGGCACCTTTCATCTTTTCTGTCTTGATAAACTTCCGCAACTCCCAGAATCCCATGGTTTTGGCATTTTCAACGCTGATGTGCAGTTCCTCCGGACGAAATCCCAGGAGGGTGTCGATCTCTTTGCCTTTCTTTAAGGTTTCATGAAGGCCATTGATGTTTCTCAGGTAATAGTTTTGGATTTTCCAGCTTTGTTTGATGCTGTCCCACACAATCTGTTCTGCACTCATCTTATAAAACATCCCTGTGTCATTCATCTTTTCCATGGTAAAGCGGTAACCTGTTGCCTTGTAGGGGTTGTAGTTTTCCATGTACACAAATGTCCCGGGGCTGATCTGCATGTGGATGTCAACTTCCTTGTTTTTGTTGATCCTCTTGATGTAGGTGTTCTCAAACAGGATCAGGTTTTTGCTGGTGACCGGGATGACAAAATTGGTCAGCATAAACGACAATAGTGCCAGAACGACGGCCGAGATCAGGTAAGGTTTCAGGAAACGGTTAAAGCTGAGTCCGCTGCTGAGGATGGCGACGATTTCGGAATTGCTCGCCATTTTTGAGGTAAAAAAGATGACGGCAATAAAGGTGAAGAGCGCACTGAAGAGGTTGGTGAAGTAGGGGATGAAGTTGAAGTAATAATCAAAGATAATGGCTTTGATGGGTGCTTCTTTTTCGATAAAGTCATCGATTTTTTCTGAGATGTCAAAGATGATCACGATGATGAGAATCAGCGTAATGGCATAGAAAAACGTCCCCAGAAATTTCCTGATGATGTAGCGGTCGAGGATTTTTAACTTGAAAGGGTTGTTCGTCATTGCCTCAGAGCCTTTGCTGTAGTTTCTGAACCATTACATTTTTCCAGGCAGCATAATTCCCTTCCCGGATCTGGATACGGACTTCCCGCATTAAATCGAGATAGAAACCCAGGTTATGCACTGTGGCAGCCATGGGGCCCAACATCTCCCCGGCCACGAAGAGATGGCGCATAAAAGCACGGGAATAGGCCTGATCCACAAAGGAATTGCCTTTGGGGTCGAGCGGGCCATGGTCATTTTTCCACTTGACGTTTTTTATGTTGATGATGCCTTCCCAGGTAAACAGCATCCCATTGCGGCCATTGCGTGTGGGCATCACACAATCAAACATATCGATACCCAAAGCGATGCATTCCAGGAGGTTGGCAGGTGTTCCCACCCCCATGAGGTAGCGGGGTTTGTCGGCAGGCAGGATGGCACAGACTTTTTCTGTCATCTCGTACATCATTTCAGCAGGCTCTCCAACGGACAAACCGCCAATGGCATTGCCATCAGCGCCTATGGATGCAATAACTTCTGCCGATTTCTGTCGCAAATCACCGTAAACACTACCCTGAACAATCGGGAACAGGCTCTGTGAATGCCCATAAAGAGGCTGGGTCTTGTGAAAATGCTCCCATGCCCTGTGCAGCCAGCGGTGCGTAAGGTCAAGGGATTTTGAAGCATAGTTATAATCGCAAGGGTAAGGTGTGCATTCATCCAGGGCCATGATGATGTCGCCACCAATGACACGCTGGGTTTCTATGGTGTTTTCGGGAGTAAAGGTATGCCTGCTTCCGTCGATGTGGGATTGGAAGATGACCCCCTCTTCTTTGATTTTGCGGGTTCCTGCCAGCGAAAACACCTGGTAACCGCCACTGTCTGTCAGGATGGCACGGTCCCAGCCATTGAATTTGTGTAAGCCACCAGCCCTGGAAAGGACATCCAAACCCGGGCGCAGGTACAAATGATAGGTGTTCCCAAGCATGATCTTCGCATCCAGCTTGTCTTTCAGGTCGCCAATGTGGAGTGCTTTTACCGCACCTGCAGTGCCAACAGGCATAAAGACAGGCGTCTGTATGCTGCCATGGTCGGTCAGGATCTCTGCAGTGCGGGCAGCACTGCCCTTGTCATGTTCGAGTATCCTGAATTCCATAGTGTGTTGTAAATAAGTTGATAAGGGAGTTGTAATAAAAAATCGGGCAAAGATAAGGCTTATTCCCGTAGAATCTGATACTTTTGCCACCTCATATGGAAACCTTGTGGATGGACCCGGCCTATTTCCGGATATTGCTCTTTTGCCTCTTCATCGCCTTTGCTGCTGCGGCCCTTGTTCAGTTGGCTTATTTCTGGGGAGTCTTCAGCAGGCTTGCCTTTTTTCGTAAGAAACGTGCTGAAAATGAATCAACTCCCGTTTCAATCGTCATCTGTGCCCGCAATGAATACCTGCACCTGAAGAAAAACCTGCCCATCATCATGGAGCAGGAATATCCTGATTTCGAGGTCGTTGTTGTAAATGATTCTTCTGATGATGACACTGAATTCCTGTTGAAGACCTTTGCTGAACGCTATCCAAGGTTGACAATCGTACATTTCAGGGAGAACCGTAATTTTTTCTCAGGCAAGAAATTCCCGCTCGCCCTGGGGATTAAATCTGCGAAATATGACACCATCCTTTTGTCGGAGGCTGACTGCCGTCCTGCTTCTGCTTTCTGGTTGCGCAATATGCAGCATGCCTACTCAGGAAAAGCCGAGATGGTACTGGGCTATTCCCGAATTGAGGAACGCAAGGGATTGTTCGACAAACTAATCCGTTTCGATGCCGTTTTTATGGCCATGAAATACATGTCATACGCCCTGGCTGGAATGCCCTATACTGGCGTTGGCAAAAACCTATCTTATTCACGCAAACTCTTTTATCGTGGCGGAGGCTTCATCTCGCATTATCGTATCCGCTTTGGAGATGATGATCTTTTTGTGAACCGCAATGCTGTTCCCGGAAAAACAAGAATAGAGCCGAATCCCGAATCTCAAACGATCTCTACAACATTATATACTTTCTCCCGTTGGATAAAAAAGAAAAAACGGCAGATTACCACTGCACGTTATTATAAAGGCAGTCACAAATGGGTCCTCGGATTCTTTTCTGTTACACAACTGCTTTTTTATCTTTGCTTTGTACCGCTTGTAATCTGGAATGTATACCTCTATGTCACCTTGTCAATATTTGCCCTGCGCATGCTATCTGCCCTCTTTGTATTCAAAAGGTGTATGAAACAGTTACAAGAGCATAAATTGTTATTATATTTGCCCCTGTTCGAGCTATTGCTCGTATTTTTAACGCCACTACTTTCTCTCTCCGCCTCTGTTGTTAAGCAAGATAAATGGAAGTAAATTCCCAGTTAACCGAAAAAGCTGTTCGTGATTGTAAACTTGTCCAGAGAGCCCTCGGACAAGGGGACCAGGTCGCCTATGCCGAGTTAATGACCAATTACCGGGATTCATTGTATTTTATGATGCTGAAGATGACGAATGATCCTACTGATGCAGACGATCTCACAATCGAAGCATTCGGTAAGGCGTTTAAGAATCTTCGTCAATATGCGCCGGAGTACGCCTTCAGCACCTGGCTTTTTAAAATCGCATCCAACAACTGTATCGATTTTATGCGGAAAAAGAAAAGGAATACCTTTTCTATGGACCGTTCTTACTTTGAAGAGGATGAAGGTGATGACCTGAGTACCCGCATCGCCTCTGATCTGCCCGACCCGGAAGAGACTTACATGAAAAAGCAAAAGATAAAACTGATGCGCCAGGTCGTCGAAAAATTGAAACCCCATTATCGCACCCTGGTCGAATTGCGTTACTTCCAGGAGTTGTCTTATGAAGAAATAGCACAGGAACTTAACCTGCCGCTTGGAACTGTCAAAGCCCAATTGTTCAGAGCCAGGGAGTTCCTGTATAACATCCTGAAAAATTCACAGGATAAACTGTAGTTTATCGCTGTTACATTTTAATTAAACCCCAAATTGATAATCATGAGCACAAAACAATGGTTGGTGATATTGGCACTCATCCTGCCAATGGCCTGGAGTTGCAAACAAAAGGAAATTGATAGCCTGAAGGGAGAAACGCAACGTCTTACCGCTGAAACAATTAAAAAAGACTCCACAATTAACCTCCTTTTTGCTGCATTTAATGAGATCGAGGAAAACCTGGAAATCGTAAAATCAAAGCAAAATGTGATTTCTCAGTCCGCATCATCGAAAACAGAATTGAGTACAGATGCCCGCGACAGAATCAACAATGACATCCAGCTGATCAATGATTTGATGGATAAAAATAAAAGGAGAATCGCCTCCCTCAATAAGAAACTTAAACAATCCGGTCTTAAAGTCGCTGAATTCGAAAGAGTTATCCAGAGAATGCAAAAGCAAATCGATGAAAAAGACGTCGAATTAAATGGCCTGAAAGATCAGCTTGTGAAGATGAATTTCAAGGTGGAAGAACTCAATGCAAGGGTAGATACTCTGGTGCAGGAAGGCGAAGTGAAAAGTAAAATCATTGAAGGTCAGACTTCTGAGTTAAACACAGCGTATTATGTGTTTGGGACTTCCAAAGAGTTTAAGGACAAGGGCATCGTGACAAAAGGTGGTTTGTTTGGTGGTAAAAAGCTGGGTACTGACCTGGATCGTAATTACTTCACCAAAATCGACATTACCAAGATGAAGGAGATCCCCCTGAATTGCAGGAAGGCGAAACTGTTGACTGTCCATGCCAATGGCACTTACAAACTCCAAACTACAGATAAGAAAGTTGAAAAACTGATCATCACCGATGTCCCCAGGTTCTGGGAAGTTTCAAAATACCTGGTCATCGAGATCGAACAATAGTATTTATGGAAATTACTGATTTCCGGAACGCCATCAGGCAGGGGATCCCGGAAGAACTGCCAGCACTACGGCCTTATGCCAGCGGGGTCAACCATGCCCCCAAACGAAAAGACATTCTCTCTAAGACAGAGAAACAACTTGCCATCAGAAATGCATTGCGTTATTTCCCGGCCAGGCACCACAGGGTGCTTGCCCGGGAATTTGCGCAGGAATTGCAGGATTATGGCAGAATCTATATGTACCGCTTCATGCCGGATTATGACTTATATGCCAGGCCTATAAGTGATTATCCCGCAAAAACAGCACAGGCAGCTGCCATCATGCTGATGATTCAGAACAACCTTGATGTCAGGGTAGCACAGCATCCCCATGAACTGATCACCTATGGTGGAAATGGTGGAGTTTTTCAAAACTGGGCACAGTATCTGCTCACAATGAAATACCTCTCGGAGATGACTGAAGAGCAAACCCTGGCGATGTATTCCGGTCACCCCATGGGGCTTTTTCCATCCCATCCTGATGCGCCACGGGTCGTGGTTACCAATGGCATGATGATTCCCAATTATTCCAAACCGGATGATTGGGAAAAATTCAATGCTCTGGGCGTGACACAATATGGGCAGATGACTGCTGGATCTTATATGTATATCGGCCCTCAAGGCATTGTGCATGGTACCACCATCACTGTTTTAAACGCAGGTCGTCTGCATGGCAATGATGACCTTGGCGGCAAGGTGTTTATTACCTCGGGACTTGGCGGAATGTCAGGTGCCCAGCCCAAAGCCGGCGTCATTGCAGGGGCCATTTGTGTGGTCGCCGAAATCAACCCCATGGCCACAAAAGTGCGGCATTCACAGGGATGGGTCGATGAGGTATATGATGAGCTCGGCGCGCTGATTGCACGCATCGCCATTGCCAGGGAAGGCAAAGAAGCTGTATCTCTGGCTTACCAGGGCAACATCGTTGACTTATGGGAGCGTTTTGCGAATGAAAATATCAAGGTAGAACTGGGCTCTGACCAGACCTCCCTGCACAATCCCTGGGCTGGTGGATATTATCCAGCCGGATTGAGTTTCGAGGATTCTAAAAAGATGATGGTGGAAGATCCAGAGCAATTCCGCATAGCCGTTAAAAAATCCTTGTGCAGACAGGTTGCCGCCATTAACCGTATGACAGCCAATGGAATGTATTTCTGGGATTATGGGAATGCTTTTCTCCTGGAGGCAGGCAGGGCAGGGGCTGAGGTTTTTGCAGAGGAAGGTAAGTTTCGTTATCCTTCTTATGTTGAGGATATTATGGGACCGATGTGCTTCGATTATGGCTTTGGTCCTTTCCGCTGGGTTTGCACTTCGGGTGATCCTGCCGACTTGCAGATCACTGATGCCATTGCAGGTGATGTCATCGCAGCAATGCTCGCGGAATCACCCCCTGAAATTCATCAGCAATTGCAGGATAACTTATTATGGATCAGGGCAGCAGAGAGTAATAAACTGGTGGTTGGATCCCAAGCCAGAATCCTGTATGCCGATTGTGAGGGCCGGACAAAAATCGCCTCGGCCTTTAACAAAGCCATCAGTGAGGGCAGAATTTCTGCGCCTGTGGTCCTGGGTCGTGATCACCATGATGTTTCCGGGACAGATTCTCCCTATCGTGAAACGGCCAACATCTCCGATGGATCTCAGTTTACGGCTGATATGGCAATCCAGAATGTCATCGGGGATTCTTTCAGGGGCGCTACCTGGGTCTCTATCCACAACGGTGGCGGCGTTGGCTGGGGTGAGGTCATCAATGGCGGCTTCGGAATGTTGCTCGATGGCTCTGAACGGGCGGAACGCAGCTTACGCAAAATGTTGCACTGGGATGTGAACAATGGTATCTCAAGGCGGGGCTGGGCCCGGAATCCGGGTGCTGTATTCGCCATCCGGCGTGCCATGGAAAGCGAACCCTTACTAAAAGTAACCATCCCCTATACTGCAAATGATGATTTAATTGAGTCTTTGTTCTAAGTACATTATTTTGCCGTAATTTTGCAGTGAATTTTATTAAAAAAATATTTATGAAAAGAATCATACTTTCTATTCTTGCTGTCGTTGCGATTGCTGTTTCAGTGGTTGCACAGAGCCTCAGCCTGAGCACCCTTGCCGGTGTTCCGATTGCCAATAATGCAGAATACCTGGTGGGTGGTGATTATCAGTCTACCATTACTTCTTATGTCGCTGTGCAAAACAGCAGCGCAGTGGATCAGAATGTGATGTGTAAAAAGACAGAGATCAGTGTCATGGGTGGAACCTCTAATTATTTTTGCTGGGGTGCCTGTTACCTGCCCTCAACGTTTATCAGCTTAGAACCTATGATGATTCTTGCCGGTGTCAATGACCTGAATTCTTTCAGCGGTGATTTTGATCCTGCCAGTCATATGGGAGAATCTGTTGTCAGGTACACTTTTTACCTGGTCAACAACCCGAATGATTCTGTTTGTGTCAATGTGCGTTACCTTGCTGGTTATGCCGGTATTGCGCCCACTTCAGAGGATCAGTTCAGGATTTCAGAGGCTTATCCTAACCCAGCCACGGCCAATGTGAGTTTCAGCTATACGCTGCCTTCTGCTGTTAGCTCAGCCACATTTGTTGTGCGTAACCTGCTCGGATCAGAGGTGAAGAGTTTTAACCTTGATGAGGCCCAGGGGAAATTGAATTTCTCAGTGACTGACCTGCAAGCTGGTGTCTACTTTTATTCAGTTGTGATGAACAACAGTACCATGCTTACCCGTAAACTGGTCGTTAAGTAAGATAAAGACTTAAGCTATTAAAAAAGCCCTGTTTCCTATGGAGACAGGGCTTTTTTGTTATGCTGAATTAATTCGTGCTGAGCTGATATAATCTGTATTATGACGCAGCAAAAATGATTATTCCGGTTTATTTGATGCCGAATTCTTTCTTGATTTTGGCAACATAATCTGTTTTTTCCCAGGCAAAGAAATCTACTTTCTTTTTAAAGCTCGTTTTGGTGTTTGTGAGCGGCTTTTTCATGGTTTTGGGGTCGTAGTATACAACCACCTCTTCGGTGAAAGGATCGCGGCCGAAATGCCCGTAGGAAGCTGTCTTTTCGAAGATGGGGTTCTTCAGTCCGAACCTTTCGACGATGGCGAAAGGACGAAGGTCAAAAAGCTTGTCCACTTTCTCTGCAATTTCCCCGTCAGTGATCACATTCCCTTTTTTGTCTTTCAGTTTGCAACTGCCATACGTATTGATGTAAATACTCAGGGGTTTGCTGACACCGATGGCATAAGCAACCTGTACAAGTACTTCATCAGCGACACCTGCAGCAACAAGGTTTTTGGCAACATGACGCATGGCATAAGCAGCTGAACGATCCACTTTGGAGGCATCTTTTCCTGAGAATGCGCCACCACCATGTGCACCTCTGCCACCGTAAGTGTCGACGATGATTTTGCGTCCGGTCAGGCCGGAATCGCCGTGGGGACCGCCAATGACAAATTTGCCGGTTGGGTTGACATGGTAAAGGATGTCCTTGGTGAACATTTTTTGAATGTGGGCCGGTAAGCTTTTTTTAACCCTTGGAATCAGGATGTTAATAACGTCATTCTTAATGACTTCCTGCATTTCAAGTTCAGCTTTTTTGATTTCTTTCAGGCTGGCATTGTCCTTGGCTTTCACGAATTCGTCATGCTGGGTCGACAAAACAATGGTTTCGATTTTCTCGGCTTTGCCATTGTCATCATATTGAATTGTGACCTGTGATTTGGAATCAGGCCTGAGGTATTTCATTTTCTTTCCTTCTCTGCGGATATCAGCAAGTTGCTGTACCAGCATATGTGCCAGTTCCACCGGCAGAGGAGCGTTGTTTTCAAGTTCGTTGTTGGCATAGCCGAACATCATGCCCTGGTCGCCGGCACCCTGTTCTTCGGGCTTGGAACGGTCAACACCCTGGTTGATGTCCTGGGATTGTTCGTGAATGGTGCTGATCACCCCGCAGGATTCAGCATCAAAGCGATACTCTGCTTTGGTATAACCAATGCGGGTTAACGTATTTCTGACGATTTCCTGGGTGTCGATCCAACCCTCTGTTCTCACTTCACCGGCACAAACCACGAGGCCGGTAGTGACCAGGGTTTCGCAGGCTACTTTAGAGTTGGGGTCGTTGCGTAAAAATTCATCCAAAAGCGCATCAGAAATCTGATCAGCAACTTTATCCGGATGGCCTTCGGAAACAGATTCGGAGGTAAAGTGGTATGACATAATGATTTATCCTATTTACAGTGAATGGAAAAAGAATGCAAAGATAGGGATTTTTAGAATCAGCAGCCGCTTACTTAATTCTTTTGTGTCAGTTTCTGGAAGACATCTTCCAGGCTTTGGGTTTCCTTTTGCAGGGAAAGGACAGTAAGCTGATGGTCGACTGCGAACTGGAACAAAACTGGCCTGAGGTCTGCCGTCTCGGAAGTCGTTAGTTTCCAGATGGTAGCGGAGGATTTCTCTACTTTCTGGAGAGTCGGAAGTCTGTCAAAAAGAGCTGCTTCTATGGTTTCGCTGAATTCTACGGTGACAACTTGTTTCCCGCTGCTCAGTCCTGCAAGATGGGCAGTCTGGTCATCTGCCACCAGCTTCCCCTTGTCGATGATGATAACCCGGTCGCAAATGGCTTCTACTTCCTGCATGATGTGGGTTGACAGCATCACAGTTTTTGCTTTCCCCACCTCCCGGATCAGGCTGCGGATACCGACCAGCTGATTGGGGTCGAGTCCGGAAGTGGGCTCATCCAGGATTAAAACCTCTGGGTCGTGCAACAATACCTGGGCAAGACCGGTACGTTGTCGATAGCCCTTGGACAGACTCCCGATTTTCTTGTGTTGTTCGGGACCAAGACCGGTTAACTCAATGATGTCGCTGACTTTTTTGTCCAGTGAGCCTGGAACATGATGCAGCTTGCCAATGAAGGAAAGATATTCGCGAACATACATCTCGAGATAAAGCGGGTTGTTTTCAGGGAGGTAGCCAATTTTTTTCTTGACTGCAAGGCTTTGTTCCATTACATCATAACCACAAACACTGGCTTCCCCTGAGGATGGTGGGATAAAACAGGTGAGTATCTTCATCAATGTCGATTTCCCTGCTCCGTTAGGTCCCAGAAAACCAACAACTTCGCCTTGTTTTATGGTAAAGCTAAGCGCATCAAGTGCTTTTTGGGTTCCGAAGTATTTGCTGATTTTTCTGGCCTCAATCGACATGGAGTGAAAATTAAAGGGCGAAATTATCAAAAGCTTTGGATATTTGCAGCGCTTAATTTCAACAATGGAATATATCCAACATCTTTTTCCTTCGGGCTTTCGTTTAGTATATAAATATTCTCCTTCTCCTGTAGCCCATGCCGGGGTTACCATCGGCGCAGGCTCAAGACATGAAGGCCCGGCCGAACAGGGTCTTGCACATTTTCTCGAACATTGTCTCTTCAAAGGCACTGCCAAAAGGGGCGCAACCCAGATCCTCCGCAGGATGGAAGAAGTGGGCGGCGAAATCAATGCCTATACGGCCAGAGAAGAAACTTCTATCCATGCTACTTTTCTCTCACGGCATTATACCCGGGCAATTGAACTGTTTGGTGACCTGCTGTTTCATTCAACTTTTCCCTTGAAGGAAATAGAAAATGAGAAAAAAGTCATACTGGAAGAGATTAAATCCATCAAGGACAATCCCTATGAGTTTATTTTTGATCATTTCGATAGCCTCATCTTTCCTGAACATCCCTTAGGACAAAGCATCCTCGGCAGTGCCAAAAGCCTGAAACGGTTTACTGCAGACGAGCTGAATGCCTTTATCAGGAAGCATTATGTACCGCAGAATATGGTTCTGAGTTTTGTTGGAAATATCAAACTCAAAGATCTGATTCATAAAATTGAACAGCATTTTCCCTATGAGAAACAAACGCAAACAGAGACGGCAATCCCAGCACTGAATCTCTTCAACACTACAGATTATAAGCCATTCGACATCCGGATTTCTAAACGCACTTTTCAAACGCATTGTGTGCTGGGGAACCTGGCTTACCACCTCGAGGATGACAAAAGGGTGCCCTTTGCCCTGCTGAACAACATGCTGGGCGGGCCTGCCATGTCTTCCTTGCTCAACCTCTACCTGCGGGAAAAACGGGGGAGCGCCTATACTGTTGAATCACAGTTTAGTCCATTCATAGAAACAGGCTTGTTCGTGATCTACCTTGGCACTGACCATAACCGACTGAATGAGTCATTGGCCCTGATCCATAAAATCATTAACACCTTAAGGGAAAATGATTTATCTCCTACAGCCTTACGAAATGCCAAGCAACAATTCCTCGGACAGATTGCCATTTCTTTTGATTCTAATTTTAACCAGATGATTTCGATGGGGAAAAGTCTGCAGGTCTACGGCACTGTTGATTCTTTCGAAGAAATTGAAGAAAAAGTGAATGATTTACAGGCTTCTGATGTTCGCGATGTCGCTTTTGAGGTGCTGGATCCTGCTAAAATGAGTACCCTGGCCTACACCTCAGGAAAGTAAAACTATTTTTAGATAAAAAATTATGAATCAGAAGCTTGATGCATACGCCGAATCCCTGACTACACCCGAAAATGCCATCCTGAACAGGATACACCGTGAGACCTATTTGCAAACGGCCTACCCGAGAATGTTGTCAGGTCACCTGCAGGGAGCTTTCCTCCAGATGATAAGCCAGATGCTCAGGCCCAGACGTGTGCTGGAGATTGGGACTTTTACGGGATATTCTGCCATCTGCCTCGCAGCCGGAATCCCGGATGATGGTTTACTGGAGACCCTTGAAATCAACCCGGAACTGGAAGAAATGCTGGAAAGAAATTTCGCGGATGCCGGTCTTGCACACAAAATCAAATTGCTCATAGGAGACGCCCGTGAAATCATCCCCGGACTGGATGGTCCCTATGATCTGGTTTTCCTGGATGCCGACAAAGAGGAATACAAAAGCTATTTTCAGCTTTGTTTTGACAAGGTCGTCAAAGGTGGTTTCATCCTGGTTGATAATGTTTTATGGGGAGGAAAAGTAGTTCAACCCATCGCCAGCGGCGACAAGGAAACCAGGTCGATAGTTGAATTTAATGAAATGGTCAGCAAAGACGACAGGCTGGAATGCCTGGTCCTTCCAATCCGTGATGGTTTGATGCTTTTACGGAAAAAATAAGCTTTACACTTTGTATTCGTAGGAGATTTTTGATAGCTCCTGGTTGGCCTGAACGATTTTCTTTTTCAGGTTTTCTTTGAAATCCACCATGGTTTTCATCATGACCTCATCTCCGACAGCCAGGATCTGGGCTGCCAAAATCCCGGCATTTCTTGCACCATCAATGCCAACAGTAGCAACAGGAACTCCGGGAGGCATTTGTGCAATGCTTAGCAAAGAGTCAATCCCTTCTATGGAAATGGCGGAACGCAATGGGACGCCAATAATCGGCAAACTGGTAAAGGCTGCAACAACACCTGGCAAATGTGCTGCGCCGCTGGCACCTGCAATGATAACCCTGACACCTCTGCCATAGGCCATTGAGGCAAATTCAGCCACCAATTCAGGCGTGCGATGTGCCGACAAGGCATTGATTTCGAATGGGATATGTAATTCGTTAAGGACTTTTGCTGCTTCTTCCATAACGGGTAGGTCAGTTGTACTGCCCATGATAATACTTACCTTAGGTTCCATGTGTTTTATTTTTATGCAATATTAGTTCAAAATCGAATGTCGTTCATTTTCATGTTAAAAAATAGGTGCTAAAGGAAAAATGCTTATGTTTGTAGGTTAACATCCTATGGAAAACATCCTCATCAACGATAAACACTTCAAACGGTATCTCTCATCAGAAGATATAGCGCTGACTGTCAGTCGAATGGCAGCCGAAATATCCCGTGATTACAGAGAAAGCAGGCCGCTTTTTATTGCTGTCCTGAATGGCTCGTTTATTTTTGCTGCTGATTTGCTCCGAAAATTGGATTTCAACTGTGAGCTGAGTTTCGTGAAAATGGCCTCGTATGAAAATACGCAATCCAGTGGGAATGTGAAGCAACTGATTGGCCTCAAGGAGGATGTCAGCAAGCGGCAGATTGTGATTTTAGAAGACATTGTGGAGACAGGGAAAACAATGGCAGCTGTGCGTACAAGCCTGGCGATGCAGCATCCTGCCAGCCTCAGAATTGCCAGTCTTTTTGTCAAACCACAGCTCTTTTGTGAAGATTTTAGTGTTGATTACCAGGGATTTGAAATCCCGGATCATTTTATTGTAGGTTACGGACTTGATTATAACGGTCATGGTCGGAATCTTCCAGATATATACCAGATCGTTTAATGCATTAACTGATTTCTATGTTTAATCTTATATTGTTTGGCCCACCGGGTGCTGGAAAAGGAACTCAATCTGTCAGCATTGCCACCAGGTATCAGTTAAAGCATATCTCAACCGGAGATATCCTCAGGGAGGAAGTCCGACTGATGACGCCCATTGGCCGTAAAGCTGCCGAGTTCATGAACAATGGCAAGCTGGTCCCTGATGATGTGCTGATCGCGCTGCTCACCAAAGTAGTTGAAGAGAACCGTTACCTGAACGGCTTTGTCTTTGATGGCTTCCCCAGAACCATCGTTCAGGCTGAAGCTTTTGACAAAATGTTGGCCGAACAGGGGATTTCTGTATCTTTGGTGCTGTCGCTGGAAGTCAATGAAGATGAATTGGTGCAGCGCATGGTCAAACGCGCCATTGAACAGGGCCGTACAGATGACAGACCTGATGTCGTTCGTGAACGCCTTGAAACCTATCGCAGGAAAACAAGTCCCTTGCTGGAATATTTTGACAACCAGGGCAAATTACATGCAATTTACGGAATCGGATCAGTTTCTGATATCTTGGAAAAACTGTGTGAACAGATTGATAACCACTTATAAAAACCGATGGCCGGATCAAATTTTGTTGACTATATCAAAGTATTTTGTCGTTCCGGTAACGGAGGCGGTGGATCGATACATTTTATCCGTACGAAACTTACCCCCAGGGGTGGCCCTGATGGCGGTAACGGTGGCAGAGGCGGACATATCATCCTGAGGGGCAATGCCCAGCTCTGGACTTTGCTGCACCTTCGCTACACCAAACACTTGCTTGCCCAAAACGGCGAGAGTGGTTCCGGGAACCAGAAAACCGGGGGTGATGGCGGCGACGTTTATATCGATGTTCCCCTTGGTACTGTTGCAAAGGATGTCGAAACAGGTGAAATCGAAGGGGAAATCACAGAGGATGGACAAACTTTGATTTGGCTGCCCGGCGGCCGAGGCGGGATGGGGAACGAGTTTTTTAAGACCTCAACGCTACAAGCCCCGAAATTCTCTCAACCCGGGGAACCCGGCCTTGAAGGATGGAAAATTCTGGAGTTGAAAATCCTCGCGGATGTCGGCCTTGTTGGTTTTCCCAATGCCGGGAAGTCTACACTGCTGTCGGTCCTTTCTGCCGCAAAACCTGAAATTGCAGAATACCCCTTTACCACACTGCGCCCTAACCTCGGGATCGTAGGCTATCGTGATGCACGCTCTTTTGTGATGGCCGATATCCCCGGTATCATTGAAGGTGCACATGAAGGAAAAGGCCTGGGTTTGCGGTTTCTGCGTCACATTGAACGCAACTCTGTCTTGCTTTTTATGATCCCGGTGGATGCGAAAAACATCCGGGAGGAATACAATATCCTGCTCAATGAGCTCCAAATGTACAATCCGGAATTGATGGACAAGGGCCGGGTCCTGGCCATCACCAAATCGGATATGCTGGATGCCGAACTACTGGAACAAATGAAAAAAGATGTTCCGGATTCTATCCCTTGTGTGTTTATCTCTTCGCATACCCAATTGGGCCTGGTTAAGTTGAAAGACCTGCTTTGGAAGGAATTGAATCCTTGAGTTGGATCGACACGATAATCAGCTGGGACAAGTCTTTCTTTTTGGTCCTCAATGGATTACATAGTCCTTTCTTTGACCACATCATGTATTGGCTGAGTAACCGGCCTGTCTGGATTCCACTTTACATTTTCCTGATTTATCTGCTGTTTCGCCAGTATGGCCGCAAAACCTGGTATATCTTATTGTCTGTCGCAATTCTGGTGGCCCTGACCGACCAGGTATCTGTTCATTTGTTTAAAGAGGTGTTTCTCCGGCTGAGACCCTGTCATGACCCGGGTTTGCAGGGAATGGTATACACCTTAAACGGGGTATGTGGCGGTAGTTATGGCTTCGTCTCATCCCATGCTGCCAATACTTTCGGCCTGGTCATTTTTCTATTCCCCTTTATCCGGAATTTTAACAACACTTTGGCCTGGGCATTGATTATCTGGGCGGGCCTGGTGTCTTATTCCCGGGTGTACCTGGGTGTTCATTTTCCACTGGATGTGGTGGTTGGCGCAATGATGGGTGCATTGCTGGGCTTTGCATTACGAAGATTTGCCCTCTCCCTGATGAAAACCTTTCATTAAGAAACTACAAACCGTAGGCCCTGCCTGTAACTTCTGACGGAATCACTTTGTAAAGACATACTTCCCTGATTGCAGGCATGTTATAGGGGAAGTCTTTGCCTGTATATTGTCGCATAATGACATTCATCGCCTCTTTCTTGGCATCTGTATCCTCGATAAATTCGACCTGTCCATAAATCAGAATGCTTCTGTATTTCATGCTGTAACTGCAGGCAACTTCCTCATTCTGAAAGCGAAGGATGTAGTCAGTACTAAAAGCCAGCACAACTTTGGGATTCTGTCTCAGGATGTCCATTTTCCTGCCATCCTGTGATGAATGCAGGTAAACGATGCCATCAAGGTATCCGAAATTCATTGGTAAAACATAGGGTTCATGCGCCGGTCCGACCATAGACATATGGCAAACCTGACATTTGCGGATGATTTCGTCGATTTCTTCCGGATTGAGGATCGGGCGTGGTCTCATGGATTATTTCATTCTTTCGTTAAGTCTGTCGAGCAGGTTGGTCACCAAAGCCAGCACAAGGCTGAAAAGCAAAGCCCACCAGAAGTTGTTTACGCTGAAACCATCGATCAGCTTGTCGGTGAGGATAATAATGAACGCATTGATGACCAATAGAAACAAGCCCATCGTCAAAAAGGTAATCGGGATGGTGAGCAAGATCAGAATTGGTTTCAGCACCGCGTTTAATATGGACAGTATGGCAGCCACGATGATGGCTGTCAGGAAGCCGTCGATGTGCACTCCAGGCAACAAATAGGAACTGATAATGACTGCAAAGGCTGATACAAGGATCCGGATAAACCAGGGCATAGGGATGAAAATTAGTGCACAAATTTACGTAAATCTTGCTTTCCGCCATAAGCCCCCAGGCCGATGCTCCATAAAAATTCGAATTGCAGTTCTTTTGTGTTTTTGACATAAATCGTTCTGAGGCCTAGCTCCAGGGGCGCATAAAAACGAAAAAAGTGCAGATCAGCGGTAACATCCATCCCGGTGGAAAGGAAATCTTTGGCTGAAAATGTGGGGATTTCGCGGGCCACATCAACAAAAACTGCTGCCTTAAGCCGTTTTATATAGGTAAAGCCGGGAATGCTCAGGTCGGGATACAAAAGGGGAAATGCATAATCCAGAGAAGAGGTAAAGAAGCCTGTGATGTTGTTGTACGGATATCCCCTGGGCAGGCTGATCAGGTCACTGAAATAATATTCCCCGATGCCCTCAATTTGATAGGCGGCCTTTAGCTTTATGCCGTGATGACGCACTATTCCTGGGAAGAAAAGATTCCCCGTAACACAGGAAACATCCCCATAAGACGCATCACCCCATGGTGTTTGCTTCACATTCAGATTTAAAGTTTGTCCCCAGACCGGGAAAATGTCCTTGTTGGTGAAGCGCAGAATGTTGTATGCATAAAATCCCCATTCAAGGCTGTGAATGTTCCCTTCAAAGAGATTGGCGGGGCTGTTGTCTGTCTTTTTAACTATTTTCAAAGTGCTGCCCGCATAGGCCTGGAAGAAACGCAGGTATTTGTTCCTGCTGAAATTCAATGGAAGGCTGAGTTGCAGACTGAGATCTGTCTCTTTGTAAGTATATCTATGGGATTTGCCGCCATTCAGCATGTTAAATGCACGTTGCCCATCCTCAAATTTGAGATCGAGGAGGGGAAACCATCCTGCATAGGTGTAATCGACTTTCATCCGGCCAAGTTGTTCTGCACGCAAATACTCCCAACCTACACTCAGGGTGCTCGTACTGAGCATGTTTTGTGATAATAGCTGAAAGCCTGGGTTGATATTCTGATTGCCGGCATCAACAAAGGCAGGTGCCCAACTGTGGAAATCCAGCAAATGAAAGAATTTGTGGTAGGGTCTGGTTTTTATTTTTAAAATACTGTCTTGTAATGTTTTATTGCTAAATACCAGGGGACCTTCAAGTGAGCGTAAGGAAGCATCAAGCCGGGTTCCGAACCTGGGTGGATCTTGCAAAGAGGTAACTTCCCCCTGGCCTGGGCAGGCAAGTGTTGCACGGTGTGAACCATGCTGAAATGTGGAGAACAGCAGCGTGTCATTTCCTATGAATCCAACATCTTTGAGTCCAAAACGGGCTGCAACAAGCTGGCGGATCTGATTGTTTGTTGTGTCAAGCGAATAAATGCCGTCTAACCCATTGTAGGCGGCAGTGTAGATGATCTTGTGATCGCCGTAAACGGGGCCGCTGATTTCTATATAAGATGCTTTTGTTAAGCTTTTTAACTGCTTTTTTGCGATGTCAATTTCAACAATGCGTTTACCGTATTCATTTAACGCAATGCTAAGGATTTTGAGCCCTGTATCGTCGAAAACAGGCGTTAGAAACTGCTCATTATTTGCACTCTGGTATCTGAAAGACGCTGATCCATCCCTGGTGTTCAGAATTACAATAGAATTCTGCCCGGTTTCAGTGTTTTCTGCAAGCACGATTTGGCTGAAATCACCTGAGGGAGAGGCTGCGAAATACCTGCTATGCCGTCCTAATATTTTAGTTTTTCCTGTTTTAAGATCATGGATTTTTACGACAGAATAACTTCTGTTATCCCAGCGCAAATCAGGAATTTCTTCAGTCCAGACGATCTTTTGTGCCAGGTACTCCACTGCGTCCTGGGCTAGGTCGCCAGGTGTATATAAGATACGTTCTTTCCCACCAGGCCTGAAGCTTACGAAACGCGGAATGTCATTCATGCCGATTCTCAGGCAAAAAATGCTGCCATCCTCCATCATCGCCGGAAAGTGATAATCTGAATAAGGCAAAGGAGATTTTGGTTGTTGAATTTGGTTTGGCGTGGGTGTGTTTTTTTTGTCAAGGGACGTCCACAAACTATCAAATGACAACATAGCCCGGTGATAAAATTTATCTTTACTTAAGCCACTTACGTGTTTAATTCCTTGTGAAAATGGGGTGATCAGGAAAGGGTAGCGGGCAGTTCTGTTGAGGGCATTCTGCCATAATGTATCACCGTAAATTGTTCTTCCATAACCGATTATGTGGTATCCCAATAAGTAGCGGTCAGGTATTTGATCTTTGAAAGAACCCAATACGGCTTTGTCATAGGAGTAAATGCCCTTTTCTACCAATTGTGACCTGAGTTCGGTTTCAAAAATTGGGAAAGAGCCCCTGCCTGATGGACTTAAGGATGTTTCTGTTGCCACAGCATCGCCTTCGAGAAACCAGGAGGGTATGAACAAACCCAGCACCAGGGAGGAAGCTTGTTGTCCCAGCAGTAAATTCAGACCATGTGTGAATCCCTGGTTCATCTTGCTGATCTGGACAACATGTCGGAACTCATGTAAGGCCAGCTGTTCCAGCCATTCCTGTGGATAGCTTCCCTGGGGTGGACAGGGATATAGTTCCATCCGTTTTGGTGCCCAGCTTACAATGCCATTGGACATCACTGAAGTGGGATGCAGGATCACATTTGTTTTGCCGGGTCGGTGATTCAGTCCTTTGGATACGGCAGGATAGTACGACTCCAGCAGGAAAATCAGCCTTCTGGATTCTGTTTCGTTTTCTGCAGGAAAAATGACATTGAAATGCTGTGATTTTAATTGCCTCCAACGGATCGAAGCCGGATCTTGCCCCATGCTAAAGTATTGAGCATGAAGCCATAATGGTGCCATTGTCAAAAGAAATAAAATTCCCGGCTTCCATATTTTCATGGCTGATTGCATTGGCTCTTTTACGTACTACAAACTTAGCAGGTTTTTATCGATGACAATGTCGCCTTTTTCTTTGTAGCTTTGTTCCTTACTTTATCGCAAAACCATGTCTGTAATAAAAATATCCCCTGTCAAGGTCACTACCCATGTGATACAGGAAATGAAAGTCAAAGGTGAAAAAATCGCCATGCTCACAGCCTATGATTATTCCTTTGCAAAATTGCTCGATGAGGCTGGCATGGAAGTCATCCTTGTTGGCGACTCTGCCTCCAATGTCATGGCAGGCCACCGTACTACCTTACCCATCACCCTCAATGAGATGATTTACCATGCTTCTTCTGTGGTGCGTGGGATTAAAAGAGCGCTCGTGGTTGTTGACCTGCCGTTTGGAACTTACCAGGGAAATTCAAAAGAGGCACTGAACTCCTCCATTCGTATTATGAAGGAAAGTGGTGCTGATGCTGTCAAACTGGAAGGTGGAAGTGAAATCCTGGAGTCTGTCGATCGCATTTTGTCTGCGGGAATCCCTGTGATGGGTCACCTGGGTCTTACTCCCCAGTCAATCAATAAATTCGGTACATATACGGTCAGGGCTACTGAGGAAAAGGAGGCCACGAAGCTGATCGAAGATGCACATCTGCTTGAAAATGCAGGTTGTTTTGCCCTCGTACTTGAAAAGATTCCTGCCAAACTGGGCTCCCAGGTTGCCAAAGAGTTGAAAATCCCCGTAATCGGCATTGGGGCAGGCAATGGTGTCGACGGGCAGGTGCTGGTCTTGCACGACATGCTGGGCATTACAACACAGTTTTCGCCCCGCTTCCTGCGTCGCTACCACAACCTCAGCGAAGAAATTAAAGGAGCCGTTTCCTCCTATATTCATGATATAAAATCTTTAGACTTCCCCAATGAAAGGGAGCAATACTGATATCAGCGAGCGTGTCCTTTACGAAGACAATCACCTGGTCATCGTAAACAAACTGCCATCCGAAATTGTGCAGGGTGACAAGACTGGGGATACCCCCCTGAGCGAGGGTGTAATGAATTATATACGTGTGAAATACAACAAACCAGGGGATGCCTTTCTGGGGGTTGTTCACAGGCTCGACAGACCTGTCAGCGGTGCCGTCATCTTTGCCAGGACAAGCAAAGCCCTCGCCCGTATGAACAAAATCCTGCACGACCGCGAAATCGAAAAAAAATATTGGGCAATCGTGAAGGAATGCCCGGCAGAAGCCGAAGCCAGCCTGGTCAACTACCTGAAAAAAAACGAAGAAAAAA
>Ga0247840_10003847_pt1 | contig 24703 bp, 19 predicted proteins | sample LaCruzMarch2015__FD_192404 | JGI IMG/M metagenome (GOLD analysis project Ga0247840, IMG submission 192404) | Freshwater microbial communities from meromictic Lake La Cruz, Castile-La Mancha, Spain - LaCruzMarch2015_17m | ecosystem: Environmental > Aquatic > Freshwater > Lake | place: Spain...
AGTGGGATTCAATGCAGGAACCAAAGCCACCAAAGTGGCCAGACCTTCTTTTACCACACTATCAGTCACAGCTGCCACAGCGTCAAATGATAGATTCACCTGTGCTGACAGCAGCACATTAGACGTTAACATGCCAATCATGTTCAGCGGCACAGCATTTGGTGGAGTGACCACCACTGCTACCAACCCAACCATTTATTATGTGCTGGCCAAACCCACTGGAACCACATTTACCATCAGCACCACACCAGGTGGCACTGTGTTTGATGTCACATCAGACGCTGCAGGCACCATGACCTTACACAAAGCAGGATGGGATTATCTAGTGAACACCACTTGCACCAACACCACAGTGACCACTGACTTGATCACTTGTGCATCCAATGCAGCATTGTATGTGGGCGCATCAGTGCAGTTTGATGGCACCACATTTGGTGGCATAAATCCATACACTCAATACTATGTGGTCAATATCACAGGCGCCACGCAATTCAAAGTTAGCACCAGCTTAGGTGGATCAGCAGTCACACTTTCAACTGCAGCAGGCACCATGACAGTGAGAGTGGTAGAACCTGTATTGGACGGAACCACCAAATATGAATATGCTCCGCGCATCGTTGTCAGTGCATCTCCGTCAGGAGTTACTGCCATTGCTAGAGCAGTGGTGACCACTGAAAAAATATCTTCTATCAGAATTATTGAACCAGGTTCAGGCTATGTGTCCACTCCCACAGTGACCATTGTGGATCCCAGCAACACAGTGGAAGCACCAGTGCAAGTATTCATTGGTGACGGAGCTTTGGGTCAACCCACATTTACCAACCGAGGACTTTCATACCTCACAGCAGTTACCACCATCACAGAAACTGGTGTGCAACGAACTGTGTCAGGCATCACCAATGCTAACCCAGGTGTGGTTACCACCCTCACAGCACACACATATACAGATGGTAAAAAAGTAACTTTTGCCAACGTGGCGGGCATGTTCCAAATCAACAGCGGCATATGGTATTATGTGGATGTATTGACTCCAACCACTTTTGCACTGTATGTGGATCAAGCACTCACAATACCGTTGGACACAACAAATTATGGTGTCTATGTGGCGTCAGCTGGCACAGTGACAGAATTTGCTGGATTTAGAAACAGTTTACAGAGCGGCAGTTTCATACAAGTTCAAGGATTGAGTCAAGTGCCTCAGGCAGGTTCCAATGTGGAGTTTGCATCTCTGCCAGGCAATTATTACAAACTGGTCACTGTGCAGAATCTTTTGGGCACACAATATCCATTCACTGCATTGTTGCAAGTGAGTCCAGAAATAGCAGTGGGAGAAGCTCCCGCACATGGTGATACAATCACAATAAAAATTAGATATTCACAGATTAGATTGACAGGTCATGACTTCTTAGACATTGGCACGGGTAATTTCACCACAACCAATTATCCAGGCATACCTTTGATCCCAGCAGACTCAGAAAAAGAAACTGTGGAAGGCGGTGGAGGTAGAGTGTTCTTTACCAGCACGGATCAGGACGGTAACTTCCGAGTGGGAGATCTGTTCTCGGTAGAACAGAGCACAGGTATCGCCACATTGAATGCAGATGCGTTCAACATATCAGGATTACAAGAACTTCAGTTGGGTGAATTGGTATTGGGAGGCACCAGTGCTTCCATCAATGAATTCTCCACAGATGGTACAATGGCAGCCAACAGTGACCAAATTGTGCCCACTCAGAGAGCGATTAGAACATATATATCTAGTCAGATCGGTGGTGGAGCCAGCAGTTTGAACGTGAACCAGATCACTGCAGGTTTAATCACGATATACAGTAATATCATTGAAACCACCACTGGAGTGACAATAAACTTTGATTCCCCTGTGAATTTCACAGCAGGAATAAGAGGAACACCCGTAGCATTGGGCTTGTTCCTACAAGGATAACAAGAGTATAACAAAAGGAGAACAGTAAATGGCAACAGGAAGATTGGGAGCAGCGAATTTAACCGCTGGCTCTTTGAACACAGTGTACCTTTGTCCAGCTGATACGTTTGCAGTGGTTGCTGTGAACTTCCTTAATCGAGGCAATCAGGCTCAGACCTTTAGATTGGCTGTGGCTCTAGCAGACACACCAAACGCAAACGGATCTGAATGGATTGAATACGATGTGGAAGTGCTATCCAAAGGAGTTCTGGAAAGAACTGGTTTGGTATTGGCAGCAGGCCAAAGATTAGTGGCATACGCATCAGGGGGCAACGCTAGTGTGGTTGTTTACGGCATTGAAACATCAACGCTGTAATAATACCAGTATTAGCATAAATACAAGCAAACATAAGGACTAAAACATGGGAAGATACATATCAACAACCGGAACCGCTGGCATAGTGATCAGAAGCGTTACGACCACGTATCAAGCAGTTGTGAATGATAGAATTTTAGCCAACTCATCTGCAGGGGCTTTCACTATCACTTTACCACTCAGCACCAGTTTGTTGGACAACGACACCATTCAAATCATAGATGTTGGCAATAGCGCAGCTACCAACAACATCACAGTGGCTAGAAACGGTGCATTGATCAACGGAGCAGCTGACAATTTAACAATTGACTTGAACCAAGCAATCGTAACTTTGATTTACACAGGCGCGGGCACTGGTTGGATCGTTGGCGCAGTGTAATTGAACACAATTCACACAGCACAATAGATCAAAAAGGATTTGAAAGTATGGCAAGTTTAAAAAACTTAACAGCGACCAAGAACAACAACTTTCCACAAGTGACAGAAACCAATGTGGAATCTGGACAAATATTTCACTTCCAAACTGGCGCAACTTTTGAAATTTTCAATAACGGTATCTGTTTCAAACCCTGTCAATCAGGCACAGCCATAATTGAAATTTGGGGAGCAGGTGGTTCAACTGCCCAAATGTGCTGCTGTGGATTTGGTTTGCCAGGCAATCCAGGAGCTTATGCCAAGAAGACTGTGGTGTTGGACTGTTGCGGATATATTTGTGGACAGATAGGACAGTCATGCGGCAATTCAAGCGCACTTTGTTTTAGAGGATGTTCGGATGCCACAGGCGTAACTTATTATCCTCAAGGCACCGGCGCAGGACAAGGTTGCGTGTGTGCTCAAGGTGGCCGAGGCGGAGTCACTTATTGCAGCACAGGCACCAATGCCTACTGTTGTTGGGCAAGTGCTGGATTCTATCACACTTTGGGTGTGAACGGTGATTGCGGAATTATTTGCAACAAATGTTGTTCAGGTGGATGGTGTGCTCAGTCATACGGTGGAGATTTAAACTGTCCAGGCGGATTCAGTTGTGTGAGTTACTTAGGAACTTCAGGATCATCATGTCCGTGTGCCACAAATTTTCACTTGCAAAGTCCACATGGATACTACGCCAAATGCGGAGTGGTAGTGAGTCACAACAGTGACGACGGCAATGGTTTTGCCAACTGGTCAGGCCAAGGCAGAGGCCAGTACAGTCAAGCATTGGCAGCTGCCAGCAGATGGCCTCAAATGGGAGCTCCTTTTGCTACCTGTTGGGGATTTTCAGGCAACTGCGGATGTTATGAAAATGAAGGATGTCAACATTTATTGCCACCAGGATTTCCAGGCACAGGACCACATCCATGTCCAGGGGTGAGAGATCACGCACATCGAGGTGGTATGGGAGCAATCAGAATCAAATGGATAGCAGGATAATCATATGCCAACACTGAGATCATTATTAGAAACAAAATTAGACTTCCAGCTGCAAGGTTTGGAATCAAACACCGAAGAAGGCAGAATATGGGCTTTTAATCCCGGCACAGCAGTGGGCACCAACTTCTGTTGTGGTGTGTGTTGGAGATCACCAGGCACAGGCACAGCTACCATTGAGATATGGGGTGCTGGTGGATCAGGAGCCAAAATGTGCTGCTGTGGATATGGATTACCTGGCAATCCAGGTGCTTATTCCAGCAAAACAGTTTCAGTCACAGTGGGCTGTTGTATCAGAGGCAACGTGGGATTAAGTTGCGGCAACTCAGACGATTTATGTTACAGAGGCAGATCTGAAAGCACAGGTATCTGCTGGCAAGGCAACGGCACCACAGGATGTATGTGTGCTGAAGGTGGTCAAGGTGGATACAGTTATTGTTCTACCACTCCATCTGCTTACTGTTGTTTCACAGCAGGTGGGTTTTGCACCACCAAATGTGCTGGCGACAACTGCGGTATTGTGTGCAACTACAGAGGACCAGGCTGTGCCATTCACCAAGCACAAGCATATGGCGGAGACTGCAACATGGCTGGCGGATTCAGTTGTGTGAGTTTCTTTGGTTGTTTGCCAACATGTCCTTGTGCCACTTGGTATCACATGAGAACTCCACCCAAGCAGTATGCAGATTGTGGAGCATGGATCACCTACACCAATGATACGGACAATGGAGCCTACAACTGGAGCGGTGGATCTGTTTATGGATACATTCACACTTTGGGACTCACCAGTCGTAACCCTACCATGGGCGGAAACTATTCAGCCTGTTGGACTGGACATAGATATTGCGGTTGTTACAATATGAACGGTTGCATAGCGTTTGTGCCTCCTGGTCATGGTGGACCACCACCACATCCATGTCCAGATGTGAGAGATCATGCCTACCGAGGTGGTCATGGTATAATTAGAATTAAATACGTAGGAACAGGATATTTGGGGTTAAACTAATGCCAGGATTAAAAAGTATATTATCAAGCAGAACTACCTACTCAGTGACTGAGAACAACCTTGAACAGGGCGTGATCTATGCATTCTCACCTGGCACATTCTACACACAATTCTGCAACGGCTTCTGTTGGAAGCCACCAGCTTCAGGCTGTGCCATTGTGGAAATATGGGGTTCGGGTGGATCAGGTTCTCGTATGTGTTGTTGTGGTGGAGGACTGCCAGGCAATGCGGGTGGATATTCTAGAAAATCTTTTGAAGTGACCACTGCCAACTTTGTGTGTGGCTGTGTGGGCTTTCCCAGATATGCACACGATTTATGTTTTTCAGGTTGTGGTGATCCCAGCACAGTGTGTTGGACCAGCACTGCTTCCAACGGTTGTATGTGTGCTAGAGGTGGCCGAGGTGGAACCAGTTTCTGCAGCACCAGCACCAGCATGTTCTGTTGCTTTGGAGCCAACGGATTTTGTAGATTCGGACCCATCAACGACAACTGCGGTATTGTGTGCAATCATTGCTCAGGTGGTTGGGAAGCACTGGCCTACGGCGGTGACATCAACTGCTGCGGCACCATAGGCTGTACATCTTTCTTAGGTTGTTATCCCACTTGTCCTTGTCAAACCATTCACCATGCACCTCTGCCAGCTTACACGTTTGCAGAAAAAGGAGCCAGAGTGAGTTTTCAAACACAGGATGGTGGTATACACAACTCAGGCATGTCAGGCAGTCAATTGCCCAATTATCTTGGAGCGTTGGCAGGAGTAAACAAACAGCCCACCAGAGGATCTTTCAACAGCTATTGTTGGAGATCAGACAGATCCTGCGGATGTTATGAGATGCAAGGCTGTTCACCATTTTTACCCATAGGCGCAGGTGGATTACCTCCACAACCATGTCCAGACGTGAGAGATCACGGAATCAGAGGCGGCTGGGGCGGCATGCGTATCAGATTTATTGCTTCTTAATAGGATATGTTGATAAATACACTAAATAGTAACAAGGAATAAAATATGATAACTAAAAATTTTACAATACCTTTGGCAGATGAGCCTTATTTAGATACCACTGCACTTAACAAATCACATCCTGCCACTTATGTTGGCCCTAGATATTTAAAAATTACAGTTGATTCAGCAACCAGTTATGTAGAAAGAGTAGTGAGTGGAGCTGACACCATGGATGAAATGAATCAGTTAAATGTACCTTTGGAAACAGGAAAAACCTATCATATTTTAGATGCTAACACTTATACCTTTGAAGCAGCGTACCTTACTGGTCTGTACAATACCGGAATAACTGAAAATTACACAGAAACTTTGCCTACCACCAATGCTGAAGGCACTGCAGAAACTTGGACTTATGGTTGGGATGACAACACAGGCATGATAGCTCAACAGTATTATAATATAGATTTAAAATTTGTTAACGGCTCTTTTGTAAGACCTAGATTTAGAGTTCATGCATTAACCAGAGATAGTTTTATGCAGAGCATGCAATTACAAATCACTAATATCACCAATGCTTTGGAAAATAATGAAACATTGACTGAAGAAGCACGCGAACAATTAGAAACTTATCGCACTTGGCTACAAAATTTACCAACCAAATATGCCAACGTAAAACACTGGAAAATTCCATTCACATTACCTGTGCCAATCTACTAAATCAAGAATAATTCACCCACACGTCACAGCTGATATATAATACTGTGTAATCACAGTATTGAATATCGCATATGAATAGATCCAAAGCATTTTTTCTCAATGGTGGCATAGGTAGAATACTATGTGCTATTCCTGCACTGGAAAAATATGCAGAAGAATCAGGAGACAAAGATTTTTTGGTAATCTGTGAAGGAGCAGTGGACATACTCAAAGGTCATCCTTTATTGGATCAAAAAACCTACGATATTTTTCATAAAAATTTATTTCATTCCAAACTGCAGAGCAGAGATGTGGTGAGTTTGGAGCCTTACAGAGTTTGGGAGTACTACAATCAAAAATGTAATCTTTCACAAGCATTTGATATCTTGATCAACAACAAAGGTGTGAGAGTATTGCCTAAACCCACTGTGATACTCAGCAAAGAAGAGATTGCACAAGGACAAAAAGTAATAGATGAGATCAAAACAAAAATTAAAAAAGAAAAAACCATTGTGTTTCAACCATTCGGCCGAGGCATAGAACATATTGACAAGACTCTTATTGATAAAACTGGACGCAGTTTTGAGTACAAAGACGTGAAAAAATTGATTGGCAAACTGCAAAAAGAAGGCTTTGCTGTGATACTCATGTCTGAGTTTGGATTGGAGTTAAAAGATCAAAAATACTCAGATGAAGTGGCCATGCCTGAAGGATTGAATCTCAGACAGTGGACTTCAGTGATCAAACATGCAGATCACTTTTTCGGATGTGACAGTGTGGGACAGCATTTGGCCTACATTGTGGGCACACCTACCACAGTGGTATTGGGTCCTACCTATCCCATCAATACCAGTTATCCTGATTGTGAATATTTTAATATCATGGACATGGGAGAAATAGAAAGGGAATACGACCCTATTAGAATAACCATGGATGAAAGAATCACACGCAAAAATGAAATATTGATGTCCATGAATGAGGACATTGAGGAGTTTGCCATCAACACCATCATGGGAAGAAATAAAGATGACAAATAAAATGTCAGGATATATTGCTGCCATTGCACGTGGACACAACAGCGGAGTGTGTTTACTCAAGGATGGTCAAGTGGTTTTTTCCATTGAAGAAGAACGATTAAGTAGAGCCAAATACGATGGTGGACCTTTTGCTTCCATGGTGGAAATACTCAAACACACTGACAAAATAGATTATCTCGTGATTGCACACACACAAAAAGTCAAAGACACAGCAGGTAGAATTGATTTCACTGGAGATGATGTGTACACTGGATTAGCGCGAAAATTAGGTTTGATAGATCGCAAAGCAGATGTGATGAATCATCCGCAGGTGATTGATCTCAGTCATGTGCATCACAAATTGCACGCAGCATGTGCTTTTTACAGGTCAGGCTGGGACAATGCTGTAAGTGTGATAGTGGATGGAGCTGGCACATTCATTGGCATTAATAACAGTATGCAAGGTCCTATCACTGTATGGGAAGTAGAGTCAATCATAGATTGTGCATATCCAGCCAAATTTAAATCATTGTACAAACATTATGGTACTAGAGAACCTGTGCTGGGAGCAATACTAAAAAATTTTCCTTCAGAGATTACAGATGAAGCTGGTCAAACACACGAAGCAGTGTTCAGCGATCGAGCTGGCATAGTAAAAGTGTATGAAGCAGTTACTCAATACTGTGGTTTTATGCCTATTGAAGCTGGCAAGACTATGGGTTTATTTCCTTATGGTGAAATTAATGATAAAATTCCGCAGTTATTTGAAACAGACAGCCTCACAGAACTTTCAAACAGAAATCTTATCTTGCCCACATATCCTAATGCTGCTTTGGTGAACGGACAGTTGTTTGAATTTTTGCAAGACCCTGTGGGAGAAACCTATGATGATGTAACCAAACTGAAAAATCGTAGAGATCTAGCTTATGCTTGCCAAACACAAACTCAAGCACAAGTTTTAAAATTAATTCGCAAAGCAGTGGCCATGAGCAACAATAAGAGAGTGGTGTTGTCAGGAGGATATGGATTAAATTGTGTGGCCAACTATTATTATCTAGAACATTTGAAAGAAGAAGGTATTGAGTTGTATGTGGAACCAATATCTAATGACGCTGGCACAGCAATGGGCGCAGCATTGATGTTTTATCATCAAATATTTGCTGACAAAAATCCCAAAACACATGACACATTATATCTAGGTCCCAAAAGAGATTATAATATTTCTGACATTGAAGCAAGAATTAAAGATAACAATAAAATTAAAATGTTAGATGCTACACACAAAGACATTATTAAGCTGTTAAGATCAAAAAACATTGTGGCCGTGTTTCAAGGTAGATCAGAAAATGGTCCTAGAGCTTTGGGCAATAGATCCATATTGTTTGATCCAACGTTTGTGGATGGTAAAGATTTTGTCAATGGTGTTAAGAAAAGAGAATATTTTAGGCCATTTGCTGGCACTGTGCTACAAGAAGATGTGCATGAATGGTTTGATTTGCAGGGTATGAATGATTCTCCGTTCATGATGTATGCTGTGAATTGTAAAGCAGGCGTAGCAGAAAAAATTCCTTCAATTATACATGTGGATGGCACTTGTAGAATACAAACAGTCACGGAGAAACAAAATAAACACTATTATGAACTTATAAAAGAATTTAAAAAAGAAACAGGCATACCAATACTGTTCAACACTTCATTTAATTTGGGCGGTGAACCTTTGGTAGAGACATTGGATGATGCTGTGAGAACTTTAGAAAATTCTCAAATTGAATATCTTTATTTGCCTGAACAGGGCAAACTACTACACGTACCAAACAATTAATATGGACAAAGCGTTTTTTATAAATGGTGGGGCAGGTAGAACTCTGTGTTCTGTGTCTGCATTGGAAAATTATGCCAATGATAACCCCAATGATGATTTTATTATTGTGTGCGAAGGAGGCACTGATTTTTACAAAGGACATCCTAAACTTCATTTTAGAGCTTATGATGTATGGCATAAGAATTTATTCAATGAATATCTAAAAAATAGACAATTGATCACTCCTGAGCCTTACAGAGTTTGGGAATACTACAATCAAAAATGCGGTATAGCTCAAGCATATGACATTGAAATCAATAAAAAAGGCATAAGAAAATTAGAAATTCCCAAAGTATATTTGTCTAAAGAAGAATTGATTATGGCCAGACAAATGATTAACGAAGTGAAAGAAAAAACTAAAAAAGAAAAAGTTATTGTGTTTCAGCCATTTGGTCGTGTGTCTAAAAAAGACAATGAAGAATTAATAGATGTGAGTGGTAGAAGTTTTGAAATGGAAAACACTATGAGTTTAATACGTCAGTTGGGCAAACAGTATGGAATTATGTTGATGTCAGAATTTGCCATTGATTTTGCCAAATATCAAATTAACTTTCCCATTGCTGCACCTCAAGGAGTTCATGTGAGAATATGGAGCGCTGTGATCAAAATGTGCGACCATTTTTTAGGTTGTGACAGTCTAGGACAACATCTAGCCAATGCGTTTGATAAAACTGCCACAGTGGTGTTTGGATCCACTTTTCCACAAAATGTTTCCTATCCAGACAACAATAAATTTGATATCATTGACATGAATAAGGACAGCAGAATTTACAGTCCCATACGTATCACCATGGACGAATATGCAGATAGAGCCAACGAAGATGCCATGCAAATGGACACAGAGGTGGAGAATAGAATTGTGCAATCAGTGAACAGCATGATCAAACACGGCTATAAAAAGAATAAAAAATAACTCAATTCATAGGTAAATACACACATGTTCAATGTAAACAACTTGTTTGGCAAGGGTGTAAAGAATACTCTACTGTTGAAAAATGGTTTAAATTTTTCAGTGGGAGGACCTTTTACCACTGTGCAAACAGACACCCTCATAGACAGATGGCAATTCACATCTGTGTCAGCTGCTGAATACACCATAATGGTGGACTATGATACCAACAACAAAGAAATCATAAGATGTTTGCTGGTGGGTGGGCCAAACACTGCCACAGTGACCATCTATGGTCGTGGAAATCTTGGCAATGAACTGATCAATCTCACAGCCACAGTGAATGACTCATATGTGGAACTGAGAGCCACTGCAGCACAAGGCGCTGACAGCACTGTATACAGTGGTTCCAAATGCATATTTCAAGCCACCTATTTTGAAACTTTGAATCCTATCACACGCTGAAATACCAGCTGGCCTTAGATAAATACACTAAAAATTAGACATTTATGCCAGTAGTCAATAATCCATTTAAATCGTTGTATGGCTTTCAAAGCCCTTCATTCAGTGTGAATGCTGCTGGCAATCTTGTGGCCAATAATATTGTAGTCAATAACATCACGGCCAATGATATCACTGCTGCAGGTATTAGCACCTTGACAGATTTAGTGGTCACTGACACCACTGAATTACAAGGTACTTTTGCATTGGATGGTGCTGCAGTGTTCAATGACACTGTGAACATCACTGACACCAGTGCTGCTGATTCACTGATTTCTGCTGCTCTAGTTGTGTCAGGAGGAGTGTCTATTCAAAACAATTTACGAGTCAACAACGACAGCATATTCAACAGCAATGTCAACATAGGTCAAAATTTATTAGTACAGAACAACATTCAAACCAACAACTCATTGATCACCAACAGTATCACCAGTGTGGACGATGGCAGCACTCTCAGCGATCTTTTCGTTGAACCTTTGGGTGATGTGATTTTTAAAACTGGCAGTCAAAGCGTGGAAGTGGGTAGAATTGATGCAACTGGTTCTAATTTGCCTGTGAAAAATACCATCATCAACAACACCACCATAGGATTGACTGTGGCCAGCACTGCTGCATTCATCAGCGGCACTGTGGTCAACACTCCCACTGCAGCAGCCAATATCACTAGAAAAGACTATGTGGATCGTACTGCTGTGGCTTTTGCTGTGGCCTTGGGAGCATAGGTAAATACAATGTCTAAACATAACTCTGTGAAAAATGGCTAAAAAACAGTTAAAAAATTTTATATTTGAACCAGGCATCGGCAAAGATGATGGTTTATACACCAATGCTGCCGCACTGGTTTTGGCCAACAAAGCATTTTTACAACAACAGGTTGTGGCGTTTATCAATTATAATATTGCCAACAGCATAGCACCCTATGTGGGTTATACCTATGCTTCACAAAAATGTATCAGAGACGTGGGATATTTCATAGACGCAGTCACACACGATTTGCGATATGGCGGTAATGTTAAATCACGACAAGTGGCAGATTATTTTTGGATAGATGGAGAACCTCAAATCCGAGGAGATGTCACACCTGAAACCACTGGTCAAGCATATCTGCGTAATATTATCAATCAATACATACTGACCAAGACTCCAGTGAGTCCTACCTACGGCAATACCACACCTCAGGTATTTCCAGCAGGTATTAGTACAGAAAGTGATGGGCCCACTGCCAACACTGCATTGTGGAATATTTTCAGCACAGTTATTACCAATGGTCCCAGTGCAATGCCAGCCAAAGTTTCTGGAGTATCTTCCATCAGACTGGCAGGACAAATTGATGCATCATCCATACTGTTGATTACTGATGTGGATTCAGGTAATATTCTTTACAGCTTTGCAGATCCAGCCAATTCGATTAGAGTCACTTACAAACAAGGACGCAGCAGCGGTGACGGCAATTTGTTAAGTGATTTAGATTTTCCCAGTTGGTGGCAGGTCAGTGATTCTATCACCACCATAGATTTGAGTGCAGACACCAGCACACTCACAGCTTCAGCCAACATACAATTTTTTGTGGAAGAAGCCAGCACACAGATTAGACCTTGGGAATTCGGCACAGATGCCATTGAACGTATGCGTGTGGCAGCACCACAGGCCATGTTGGATGCTGACTTTGAATATGGATTACAGCCAACCAAATGGCAAGCGTTGGGTACGTTGAGAATGTACCCCTCCACATATGAAATACCCGGCAGTGATTTGACTGTTTTGAGTTGTACCACTGATGCATCAGTGAACACAGGATTTTTTGGAAGTTCATTCATCACAGTGCTCACGTCAGGAGTGCATGGATTCACTGTGGGTCAACCCATCACTGTGAAAGGATTGAACAACACAGTGAGTGGATTTGCTAGAGCAGAAGGATCTTTTTTGGTTTACAGCGTACCTAGTTCTGTGAGTTTTACCTATTACGCCAGTGCCAAGGTGGGTACCACCAATGGAGAAAATTTATTGACTTCATTCATACAGATACGTCAGGCTCAGTTTTTCACAGGTGCTGCTATAGGTCAGCCCAGTTTTTCAGTATTCACCAACGGCACCACACTCAGCGTGGTCACTGCATTATTGGCCACCACAGGAGCAACCACATTTGTGTACATAGGATCAGCACCCACTGTGGGTTCCCCTGTGACAGGTCCAGTAACCATTCCCGTAGGTACCAGTGTGTCAGGCACAGTGGGATCAGCTTCAGTCACAACCAATGTGTTGTTGAACACTCTGGTCACTGACACTCTAATAAGTTTGACCAATTTGACAGGCATTCAGACCGGTATGGCTTTGGATGTGGGTGGCACAGCTTCCACCATCAACACCATAGCGGGCAGTCAATTATCTTTGAGCAATCAATTGGGCACAGCATTCAAAGGCAGCAACAACACCAACACTGCTGTGTCAGGCACAGTGGTGGCTCCAGCAGGCCAAGGAGCTCAGTTTGATGTGACTCGCAGTGCTGGTGTGTACACTTTGGTGCAAACTCCAGGAGCATCACCTACACCATACAATTATCAACAAGGTGACAGATTAAAAATATTAGGTACTGCACTGGGTGGTGCCACACCAGCCAACGATGTGAATATTTTGATCACTGCTGCAGGCACAGGTGGAGATATTGATTCATTCACATTCGCTGGCACTTCCATATTGGGTGGTGCTACCTACTCCAGCATAGGACAAACCAGTACCACAGGCACTGGCACAGGATTTCAAATCAACGTCACTAGAACGGGTGGCACTGGCACATACTCTATCAGTTTGGTAGCTGCAGGCACTGCTTATATTGTGACTGAACAAGTCACATTTGCAGGTACTTTATTTGGTGGTGCATCACCAGCCAATGACATTGTTTTAGAAGTGGCCAGTGTGACTGGTACAGGAGATATCATTACCTATACTGTGGTGGGCTCACCAGTGGGAGCTTCGGGAAACCAAACCTACAGCGGTACATCAGCTGCCAACGTGGCGCATCTAGGCAGTGGAGCAGAATTTAATATCACTAGAACCACAGGCACATATTCAGCCACCATCAACCAAGCAGGCACATTGTATGAGCAAGGCAACGTGATCACAGTGTTGGGCACCACTCTTGATGGAGCAACCACTGCCAACGATGCCACTATCACAGTGACTGGTATCACCGGTGGAGGTGTCATAGATACTATCTCTATCAGTGGTTTAGGTTATGCAGGAGATTCCATCACTGTTTATCCCACCATGGCCATCAGCGAACCTATCACAGGCAACATACCTGCTGGCACTGCATTGAACGTGGGAGCCATTGCCACTTTCCAAGTGGATTTTCAAGCTCCGCACGGATTGGTTCCAGGCACAACAATATTGAGTCAGGTCACTTCTCAACCCGCACCAGAACTGGCATCCACCTCAAGAACTTTTTCTGTGGGCAGTGGCACATGGGCAGTGGCTGGATCAGAAGGTATATTTGTGGCCATAAGAGCAGGATCCACAGCAACACAGCGTTCAACCAATGGACAAACGTGGGCAGCAGGTGGAGTATTGCCTTCATCGGTTTCATGGATTTCAATAGCAGCTGGTCAAGTGGGTGTCACAACTTATTGGGTGGCCATCGCCAGTGGCAGCACCACTGCTGCTTGGTCAGTGAATGGTGGGGTCAGCTGGAGTATTGCCAGCACATTGATGCCCAGCAGTGCCAACTGGAGCAAGGTAACCTACGGAGACGGAAGATTTGTGGCTGTGTCCACTGGAGGCACTGCGGCAGCATACAGCACTGACGGTGGAGTCAACTGGGTATCCAGCACTCTAGCCAGCAGCGGCACCTGGACTGGTGTGGCAGCAGGATTGATAGGAACTTCCACATATTTCGTGGCAGTGGCTTCAGGTGGCACTGCTGCTAATTATTCACCAGATGGTGGAGCCAACTGGATTGCCACAGGAGCATTGCCAGCTTCAGCCACATGGAGTGGAATTTCATACGGTAACAACAGGTTTGTGGCCATCAGCTCCGGCAGCACTAACGCAGCATTTTCCACCAACGGAACCACTTGGACACTGAGCACTCTGCCCAGCAGCAGCACATGGAATGAAATAATTTACGGCGATGATGTATTTTTGATCACTGCCACAGGTACCACTGATGCTCTCACTTCATTCACTGGTGAAACAGGATCATTCACTGCAAGAACATTGGCCGCATCATCCACTTGGGATTCATTGGCCTATAGTTTTTACACAGGTCAAGGTTTTGGCAGATTTGTGCTCACAAATCAAAGCACCACTGCTTTGGAAATAAATTTAACTTCAGCCAATCATCAATTGGGCACAGGTCCACATGTGGTATCTGCAGTGCCCAGCCGTTCAACTATAAGATTTGTGGCTAGAACCACAGGCATTGTGAACACCACCAACAGTTCCGTCACAGGAGTGGTATATGCCAGACCAGATTCATTCTTTGTGCATAGACCATTTGATGGTGGAGTACAGTTGGGCACAGGAAATCCCAGTCATGGATCACAGGCCATCAGACAGAGCAAGAAATATATCAGATATCAATCAGGCAAAGGCATCATGTATACCACTGGAGGTTTATTTGCTCCCAGTTACAACTTGTCAGGAGCCACAGCTTCTGGCACAGCAGTGAACAGTCTCATTACTTTTGTGACAGATGACACAGACCACGGAGTGCAAGCAGGTGCTGTGGTAGAAACCATAGGCTTTGTGAGTTTTGAATACAATGGTGAATTCACTGTGGAGAGTGTGATAGATGCACGCAGATTCACTGCCAGATCAGCAGTGGTACTCAGTACTACCACAGCGCAGTTGGGCACTGATTGCAAAATGATTCTCAAACGTTGGCACGGAAGTTGTGTGCGTATTGGAGCTTTTGATGAACAGAATGGAATATTTTATCAATATGATGGCAATGAAATGGCCGTGGTACGCAGAAGCAGCACCAATCAATTGACTGGAGTTGTGGCTTGCAATGTGGACAGTAATGCTGTGCAAGGCACAGGCACAAGATTCCAAGATCAGTTAAAAGAAGGAGATAAAATTGTGATCAGAGGCATGAGTCACTTGGTCACTCAGATCACATCTCAGTCTCAGATGTTTGTGACTCCAGACTGGCGAGGTGCCAACAATATCACCGGAGCCAGAGTGTGTATCACCGAAGAATTATACCTTCCACAAAGTCAATGGAATTTAGACAAATTAGATGGCACAGGACCCAGCGGATATGACATATTGCCATGGCGCATGCAGATGTTGGGCATGCAGTATTCATGGTATGCAGCAGGATTTATTGAATGGATGCTGCGAGGTGCTGATGGTAAATTTGTGTTCTTACACAAGATAAGAAACTCCAATACCAACACCGAAGCATACATGCGTACTGCCAACCTTCCTGTGAGATATGAAGTGGAAAATCGCACAGCAGTGAACAAACTGTACACCAGCATCAATGATTCAGTCACCACTGTAGAATTATATGATACCAGTAAATTTCCCACCAACGGTGTGATCTATGTGGACAATGAAATGATATCCTACAATGGAAAATCAGGCAGATCTTTGACAGGATGTACCAGAGCAGCCACGTTCCAATCATTCACAGCAGGTATCAACAGATTATACACAGCTGGCGTGGCAGCATCACACACAGCAGGTACGGGAGTCACACTGATCAGTTGCACAGCCACTCCCACCATCAGTCACTGGGGATCGGCATTATTAACCGACGGATTATTTGATGAAGACCGAGGATATATTTTCAACTATGCTGCCACAGGATTGAGTGTGAGCACTGCCAAACAAACAGCATTCATGATCAGACTGGCTCCATCAGTTTCCAACGCACTTGTGGGAGATTTGGGTGAGCGAGATCTGTTAAACAGAGCACAATTGCTGTTGAATGAAGTGGCAGTGACCACAGACACAGGCACAGGCACTGTGGTTATAGAGGGAGTATTGAATCCAAGAAATTATCCAGCCAATCCTTCCAATATCACCTGGACTGGCTTGGCCAGCTCTGCTGCAGGAGGACAGCCCAGTTTTGCACAGATAGCTTTGGGAGGATCCATCAACTGGGGAGGAGTGCCACTGACCACCACCACTGCCACCATACAAGGTGCATTGACCACCACTGTCACTGCCATAGGATTCACCACTGTCACACAGAATTTGACAGCCATTGCCAACTCAGGATTCAGAACCCAAGCATTTAGAACTGTCAACAATGATTTCTTCATCACCAATGCAGCCTATGATGCACTAACCAGTACTCCTTTGAGAGTGGGAGACAGAATAGTGGTGGGCACTTATGTGACCACGGGTCAAACCATATCCACCATCACTCGTGCTTATTTGGGATCTGGTTTTACAAGGATAGTGATGAGTTCAGTGGCCAACGCCAACAGTCCTATAGGTGTCAACATCGTGGCACCGGTGCAGAACAGCATCTCAGTGAACTATGCCAGTGCTTATGTGAACGGTAGAACAGACTTTTTAATCACTGACACAAACGCAACCACATCCAATATCACATTGGGTGATGTGTTGCTTGTGAGTACCTATGTGATCAGCAGTCAGACAGTTGCTGGTATAACCTCTACCTACGCCCGAGTGAATGGTGTGAATTACACCAGAATTGTGATGAGTTCAGCTGCCAATGCCACACAGACAGTGAATACCAATACCAGCACCACTGTGACTGCATCAGGCACTGGTGCTTCATACGCAGGTAACTTTATATTTTTCACACAGGCCACTTGGAACAACTCAGGTGCTGCCAACGGTACCAGAGTGGCCACTGCATTCACTCAATTTCCAGCCAACACTTCTGTGAGTGCTGTGAGCACTAGAAGATTGGGTACTACCACTGTGATCAGAGCCACATTCACACAGACACTGAGCACTTCTGTGTCAGCAGCTGGCACAGTGACATTCCAGTTTGGAGATCCACAGTTTGCACTGCCAGGTGAACAGGTATTCTCATTCTTGGTACAACCAGGTGCATTGAACGCATTAAGTTTGGATGCATTGAAAGAATTGACCACCACTGCCATAGGTGGCAGAGGCACGTTCCCCAATGGTCCAGACGTGCTGGCCATCAATATCTACAAGATATCAGGCACAGCAGTGAACGGATCTGTTATTTTACGTTGGGGTGAAGCTCAGGCGTAACAATTTTTTGACTGTCTCCTGGCACTATTCTGTAATTGTCTTCCACGCTGTCTGCAGTGGAAACTTCTGTGATTGAACTGTTGTCCAACACTGCTTCCAATTGATGAGGTTGCAAAGGAGGATTTCTCCAAGTGTGTCCTTCCAGCAGTTCTTTTTGATAAATTTTACCATCTTTGGTGTCTATCCAACGCACCAAAAATTTTCCTGCATTCACAAACCAAGTTTCATCTTTGATTTTGTGAAAATGCAATGAACATTTGTTGCCGGCTTTGGTGAACACCAGTATTTTTCCACAGTACTGATCATTGGTGGCCCATATCAATTCATAGCCCCAACCTTTGTCCACTTTGCCTTCAGATCTAGTTACAGTCATGTTCAATGTATTCCTTTATGTTTTTGTATTGGATGTTCACGTGAGTATTTAAAAGACTATTGTCCGCACAGGTGTAACTTTGATATTGTGTTTTTAATTGATCTGGCATGGGTATCAATTGAATGTGAGCTTTGTATTTTTTGGCTATTAATTCTGCCACAGCAGCAAAACTCACAGGCATTCCTGTGCCCACATTAAAAATACCACTGATATTTTTGGTAAGCATTTGTTGATGTATTTCACACACATCTGTGACACACACAAAATCTCTTTGATAGTTTTCACTGTTTTCGAAAAGTTTAATTACTCCTGTTTGTTGAGCTTGTTGAATAAATTTTGAAATGGGAGATGCTTGGTTACCTTTGTGTTCTTCATGTGCTCCATACACATTGAAATATCTAAAACCTTGCACTGTGATTTTATATGTTTTGGATTGAACTGTTCTATCAAATAAAAACTTGCTCCAAGCATAAGCACTTTGAGGTGACTTGGCGGAATTTTCCTTAAAGTTTTCGTTATTACCATACACACTGGCAGAACTGGCATATTGAAAATTAACTCCTGACTCTTCACATGCTTGTAAAAGTTTTGTGCTGAAATCATAGTTCATTAGCATTAATTTTTCCACATCAGTTTCAGTGGTGCTGCTGATAGCACCCAAGTGTATCACTTGATCATACTTGGATACATCTGGAAACACATTGGCAATATAATCATATCCTTCCACTGTGTGCCCTTTATGCGTCAAATGTTTGAACAGATTTTGACCGATAAATCCCTTGTGTCCTGTGATTAATATTTTCATGATTGTAATCTATCTATGATTTTTGTGGTGGAAAATCCTTCCACTGTGGGAAATATAATCACTTGTGCCAATTCATTGCCCACTGTGGTGGCCACTGTGTAGTCTCCACCTTTGACGATGATGTCTGGTTTATGTTCTTCTATGGCTGTTTGTGGAGTATCTTCGGAAAATATGATCACTTCATCCACCCAAGGCAACATTTCCAATTGACGTTTTCTAATATTAATATCATTTACTGGTCTGCCTTCACCTTTTAATCTACGCACACTGGCATCATCATTGATGCCCACTATTAATTTTTTGCCTTGATTCCTAGCAAACTTCAACAGTTCCAAATGACCTGTGTGCAGTATATCAAAAACTCCATTGGTCCATACCACTCCTTTGTTTAGATCTTCTTTGGTGACAGGTGCTACGCCAAATTTTTCTACATTTCTTGCTGCTGCATAACATGCCAATTCACAAGCACGTGGCACAGTCATGCCTTGTTTAATGCCATAGGCTATCACTGCCAACACAGTGTCTCCCGCTCCGGTCACATCTGCCACTTCTCTCACAGGTTCTTTCACGTGTGAGTATACACCTTCTTTGGAAACGATGTGTATACCTTTGGCTCCATCTGTGATCACCAGCCATTGCCAGTTGTGTGAGTGAGCAAATTTCACAGCTGAATCCGAATCAAACACACCATTCCAAGATTCATATTCTTTCATGTTGGGTTTTACTAAAAATGCTCCATCATAATAGTCAGCACTTTGTTTGGGATCTACCAACACCCATTGAGTTTTTTCTAAAATACTTTTTACGGTGTGCGATTTAATAACTCCTTTGGCATAATCACTCACTAACACCATGCTTTTTTCTGTGAGAGAAAATAACAATTGTGATAAACAACTGTCCTTGGTGTATTGTTTTTCTCTATCCCAACGCAATATGTGTTGGCCTCTTTGTTCAACCAATCTTATTTTTGTTGTGGTAATAGGAGCATCTTCTGCTATGGATAAAAATACATTGCTGTTTTTTAATAAATTTACCAACCCATATCCATCTGTGTCTTTGCCCACTGCTCCATACAATTGCACATCATTGTAAATGGCAGACACATTCAACGCCAAATTGGCAGCACCACCTGGAGAAACTTTTTGATTTTGTTCTAATAAAATAGGAATGGGTGCTTCAGGCGACATGCGATCAGCAGTGCCCATGATCCAACGATCCAGCATTATGTCACCAATTATTTTGATCATTATAGAAATTTTAACATCTTGAAAACTGTTTCCAGTTTGATTTGATTGGTGCGATTCTGCAGTGTGTTTCTCAATCCTTGATGCAGAGGTTTGGGCCATTTGCCAAACTGCACCCAAGCATATCCATCATGTTCCTCATTCAATTGGGGTAAAAATTCTTGTTTGACCACACACAAATAAGTGTGATATAAAAAATTTTCATCATTGCTCACAAAAGTTTCCAAAGGTATAGTTTTTACAATATCCACTGAACCCACTTCCTCGCTGATTTCTCTTTTGAGAGATTCCCATGGTGTTTCACTCTCGATATTAGTGCCGCCCACTAACCCCCACACATTGGATTGTTTGCTCTGTGTTCTGTGCAGAAATAAGAATCTTTTGGTTTGGAGATTATAGAACAAGGCTCCGCAGCCAATTATTTTCTTCATGCTCATGTTAATAATTATGCTATAGACTTAGGTTCCAGGTTCCTTTGCGATATTCGCCTTCAAAACTCAACAGCCAAGTGGCACCGTTCCATTTGTACTGCACACCTGTGTTGAGATTGGTAACATATTTAAAGTCCACCGTTGAATCTTCAGAATTGGCATTAGAGCTGGCATCAAACAATATGTTCCATTGAGTGCCATTCCATTCTATTATGTCATTGGTCTGTGCCACTAAATCTGCACCGCCGGTGGACTTCCAAGCATCTGCTCCATCCACTTGATTGGCTGCTCCTATGTCATTTAAAATTAATAGTCTAAGTCCAGTGACTTTGATTGATGTGGGATTGAATGTTGATGGATCCACAATATAATCCACAGTGCCTCTTGTAGTTACTCCACTGAATAGTGTGTTGGTTGGTATTGTGTCTTGATCCCAATTTACAATCAGTTGATTTTCATTCAAACTGTTCACGGCAAATGTTCCGGACACAGTATTGGATATGTCTTGTCGATCTAAAAGTATTCTGCTAATGCCTGCTTGATACACCCCTGGATGCGCATCCAACACTTTTTTCCAATTGGTTTGACCAAGTATTCCTTTGTCCACTATTTGCACTGTGCTGTTCAACACCACTATGTCATAACCTGATCCAGTAGTTAATGACACTGCATCTGCATCTTTTCTAACAGTTTTGCTTATATTGACTTTGCCATCAGCAGTGGTATTAATATCTGCTTTGGCATTATTGGCAACTGCATCTTCATAGGCTTTAAGCTCAGGCATGCTGGTTCCTAAATCAATTTCTCCTGATTCTTCATTGAATATGCTAGTGACAATTTTTGTAATTACTCCTAATTTTTTTACTTTAGTTGGAGGACTTATAAAAATAGGAGTGGTAAATTGCAGTGTAGCAATGTCTATCTCGCTCTCTGTACCTGTGGGAATTCCTCTAGAACTAAAAGTTATTCCATTAAGATCTAACACAGTTAAACTGGTCCAGTCCACAAAATTATCTGTGGTTTGCAGTTCCAAACTGGGATTGAACAACATTAAAACTTGTTCTAAAATCTGTAATTTTTGATCTGTGTTGGTGGACCATATGTCAACATTTACTCCTAATGTGTAGGGGGTAGGCATCAATCTTTCCACGGTGTAATTTGCACCTTGTATATTTAAATATTCTTTGTTGTTGGAATCAAAAGCTCTTTCTCTCACATGCAATTTACTTACATATGAAGCGTCAGCAGTACGTGTGCGATCCATATCCAGTGTGGTTACATAAACTGCCATTCGTGGAGCGCTGGGTATTTTGTTTTCACTGTTATCTCTAATTATATTTGCCACTTGTCTGGTCAAATCACCATACATCACAGGTATAGTGGTCAAATTGCCTTTGCCATCTTTGTATGCAAAATTGCTCATTAATCTCACAATTTGAGTGATGTATCTGCGTATTTGACCGTCGTAAAAAAATTGCATGTTTAATTGTCCGCTTTGGGTTTAAGTGCTTGAGAAAGACTTTGTCTCTGTTCTATGGTTTGACCTGCTACTGTGGTAGTATTTGTGTTGTTTATAAATCCTGTTTTTTGAGTATTTCTATTGTTGGTATTGGTCAAGGTCATGCGCACTGCATCTTCCATTTTTACCCAACGAGATCCGTCATATCTAAACAGTCTATTGGGCAAGAAATCTGTTCTTAAAAAATAATCTCCTTTGGCAGAACCCAAAGGAAATCCTATGCCGTGACCGAACACTTCGCCATTGGGAGCAAAACCATCACCTAACAGATAACCATCATAACCATTTCTATCTGGAGTTTGATTGATTCTATCTGCCATTTCATTGGCAGTGCTGGCATCCAATGTGTTAATATCTGTGGTCACCAGTTCTGGTTTTCCCTGATCGTCTACCTGCAGTGTGTATAGATGTTTGGTGTTGTAGCCACTTTTGGCTGTGTCTGCTTCTGCTTGTGCCACCACTGCTGCATTGATCTGCATTTCTTTTTCATAGGTGCTGAGCACATCTCGCAGTGTGTTGGTGCTGCCTTCTTCTGCTGGCAAATCCAGTATCTCTTTAAATTCTTGACTGTCCACTATTTGTTTGAGTTTAAGTCTATAAAGATGCGGATACCAAGTGGGTGAAAATCCTTCTGCTGCTCTATTAATGTCCTGTATCACATAAAATCTTTTCAACGCAACCTGATAATCATTCAATGCGTATTGGTCTTTGAGATGAGGCAATTCTATCACGTCTCCTGACATTAACTTTCTACCAATGGTTTTTACAGAACTGTTGATGTGTACTGTGAGAAATATGGTGTCATTTTGTAGAAATAATCCAAATTGACTCATGTCAAAGTCAATGTCATTCACATTGTAGATACCTCTGATTTGATAGATATTGGGATCATATTTTCTATCTCTATTTTCTAAAAATAATAGGTCTTGAATGTTGGTTTCTTTCACAGCATTGTATCTTGGTTGAGTGGCTGTGGCATCTTCTTCTTCAGGATTTACAGGTCCAAGGTATTTGTGTACAAACACATCGGTACCGCCCACAGTGAACATTTCTGCTATGGTCTGGTCTAAAAATGTGTAATCTTGACCCTTTTCTGGCTTATACAAACTCAATCTTGGCATGCGTATATTTATTCATGCATCCTCCATTGATAAATATGTTATAGGATACACAATGAGCGATCTGCAAACACAACGTCAAGAGATATATGATTTCGTCAAAAACATGCTGGGCGGTGGCATGGTTGAAGTGGAATTAGACCCCAGTCATTATGAAACTGCACTCACTAGAACCTTGGGCAGATACCGTCAAAGATCCGACAATTCAGTGGAAGAAAGTTACATATTTTTAAACACAGTATTGGACCAGAATAGTTACACACTGGCCAATGAAATCATGGAAGTGAGACAGTTGTTCAGAAGATCAGTGGGATCACGTTCTGGTGGTGGAGATGGTGGCACATTGTTTGAACCTTTCAATCTAGCCTACACCAATACCTATCTATTGTCCAGCACCAATCTTGGCGGAATTGCCACCTACAACATGTTTTCACAATATCAAGAATTGGTGGGCAGAATGTTTGGAAGTTTTATTGAATTCAAATGGAATCCAACCACTAAAGTATTGACACTGTTGCAGAGACCCAGAGCCAACGAAACATTGCTGTTGCACGCTTATAATTTCAGACCTGAAAGTCAATTGTTGCAGGACTACAAAGCTAGAGAATGGATCAAAAGTTATACCTTGGCCAATTGCAAATACATGCTGGGCGAAGCCAGATCCAAATTCAACACTGTGGCAGGTCCACAGGGAGGAACCACACTGAACGGTGACAGTCTCAAAACTGAAGCTCAAGCTGAAATGGACAGATTGGATGCAGAATTGGCCACTCAAATGGCTGGCGGTGTGGGCTATCATTTCACAATAGGTTAATATTTCATTGACAATTGGTTAAATTTAAAGTACAATAGTACTTTATTATGATCATCGGAATTTGCGGATTGATAGGCAGTGGCAAAGATACCATTGCTGACTATCTGGTTGAACAACACAATTTTCAAAAAATGTCTTTTGCTGACAAGCTCAAAGACGCTGTGGCCCAGATGTTTGAATGGGATAGACAGTTGCTGGATGGCAAAACAGATGAGAGTAGAGTATGGCGTGAACAGCCAGATGCATATTGGAGCAAAGAAGTGGGCAGCACAGTAACTCCTAGATTGGCTCTGCAAAAATTTGGCACAGAATGCATGCGCAATGGATTCTACGATGGTATATGGGTCAGTTTGGCCAAAAAGAAAATTATGGATAATCCTCAAACTAACTGGGTGATTCCAGATGTGCGTTTTGTGAATGAAGCTGACATGATCAAAACAGTGGGTGGTCAAGTATGGTGGGTCAAAAGAGGCACACTGCCATTATGGTTCAAAATATATCAAGATGTGGGAGTAGAACCCAAAGACATACACGCCAGTGAATGGGCTTGGGCTAGGTGTCAGTTTGACACAGAGT
>Ga0247840_10003848_pt1 | contig 24703 bp, 19 predicted proteins | sample LaCruzMarch2015__FD_192404 | JGI IMG/M metagenome (GOLD analysis project Ga0247840, IMG submission 192404) | Freshwater microbial communities from meromictic Lake La Cruz, Castile-La Mancha, Spain - LaCruzMarch2015_17m | ecosystem: Environmental > Aquatic > Freshwater > Lake | place: Spain...
AATCTAAATTACTCGAGAAATGTCAACAATTAAATATTATCAAAGTTAAATCAAAGACTAAAACTGAGCTTATTAAATTGATTGAAGGTCATCAAAATACCTCTCAAAATACCTCTCAAAATACCTATCAAAATACCTATCAAAATACCTATCAAAATACCTATCAAAATACCTCTCAAAATACCTCTCAAAATACCTCTCAAAATACCTCTCAAAATACCTCTCAAAATACCTCTCAAAATACCTCTCAAAATACTCAAAATACCTCTAATATTGTAATTCTCAATAATGATTGTTTGAAGGAGTTAGATAAACTTGATGATAATAGCATTGATCTCGTTTTAACTGACCCTCCTTATTTCATTGATAAACTTGATAATAACTGGTCTTCTCAAGATCTTAATAATGATGTTAAAAACAGTCACATTAAACATTTACCTAAAGGCATGAAATTTGAAAAATCTCAGGTTAAAAACCTCTATGATTTCTATATTGAACTCTCCAAACTTCTCTTTAAGAAAATGAAACCTGGTGCTTTCTTCCTCTCTTTTTCTTCTCCTCGTCTTTATCACGCTATTGCTATGAGTTGCGAAATCGCTGGTTTTGAAATTAGAGACATGATTAACTGGGTTTATACTCAGAGTATGCCTAAAGGGATGTCTGTTAAACACATCATTGAAAAAATGGATGTACCTAATAAAGAACAACTCATTGAACAGTATAAAGATTTCAAAACTCCTCAAATTAGATCTTGTTTTGAACCTATTTGCGTCGCTATGAAACCCTTAGGAAAACTAACTTTTATTAAAAATGAACTCAATTTTAAGACTGGATTATTGGATTTCTCTCAAAAAGTGGGGATTGATAATGATCGGGTTCCTGCTAATGTCATCACTTCTGAAGAATTTCACGACTCTTATGATAAGAATTTTTTGGTCTCTAAACCTTCCAAATCGGAAAAGGGCGATTTTAATACTCATATCACAGTCAAACCTCTTAGTCTTATTGAACACTTGATCAAACTATTTAGCAAAGAAAATTCTCTCGTTATTGACCCTTTCTTAGGTTCTGGAACAACCGCTTTAGCATGCAAAAATACTAATAGAAAATGTATTGGAATCGAACTTAATAAAGAATATTATAATATTTGTGTTTCCAGATGCTCTTAACTCTGATTATAAATTTTATTAATCTATAATCAATCTTTTAATTTTTTTCACTGAATACTTCCTTTATTTTTGTTCTTACTTCTTCGTCTTGAATTACTTCATCTAATCTATCGTTCTTTACAAGTTCTTTGATGATCTGATATATATCTCGCTGTCTCTTTTGATATTGCTTTGTTGTTTCTTTTATTTTTTCTGTGTTTTCTCCGTAACGTTCCCTTTTGTTGGTATTATATGTATAATATTTATATTTAAAGAACAAGTTCCACTGTTATTTTTCGTCTAAAACAAGAGGATAAATATATAAAGATAAAAATGCTCTCAATATAAAAGGAAATATATATCATACTTTTTTTTGGTCATAGAATTTGGAACCTGTATTAATCTGATATAAAAAGATTTAAAAAAATACAACGAATAATATATAAAATGCACAAGGAAATAAGGGAAGCAATATTTGAACAAAAGAGGAATGTATACATTTCAGGAGTTGGAGGGACAGGGAAAAGTTATCAAATGAAACTAATATATGAGTATGCAAAAGAAAAGGGAATAAAAGTAGAATTGACTTCAACAACAGGTGTTTCAGCATTCAGTATTGGAGGAAAGACAATTCAGAAATTTAGTGGTATAACAAGCACGAAACTTGATAATTTAATAGAGAAGAGCAAAAGTTCAAATGAAAGTGAGAATATGGAAAAAGAATTTAATAAGATAGTTGATGAGGCTTATGAGAAACAAATAAAATCAACAAAAATAAGTGTTATTAATAGTGTAAAAAGATGGAAAAAAATTGAGATGTTAATGATAGACGAAATTTCAATGATAGGATGTAATTACATAGATCTATATAATTCATTTGCAAGAAAAATGAGACAAAATAACAACCCATTTGGCGGAATACAAATTGTATGTAGTGGAGATTTGCTGCAACTACCACCTGTAAATGATGCAAAATGTTATGAATCTTTAAGTTGGAAAGATTGCAACTTCATAAACATAAATTTAACAAAAGCATGGAGACAGGAAGATGAAGAATGGGCTGAAATGTTAAAGAGAATTAGGAAAGGTATATTAACAGTTGAAGATTTACAAGCAATTAAAAGTAGAAAAATAGATAATTTTAAAGAGGAAGAATATAAAAATGAAACATACATTTATCCAAAGATTGAACAGATACAAAAAAGGAATAAAAAAAAATTGAATGAAATAAAAGACTATTTTTATGTTATAAAAGCAGAAGATGAATGTAAAGAAAAAGAATACTATAATAAATACTCAAAGGAAATTAAAGTGCAAAGAATATTAAAACTAAAAATTGGTTGCAGAGTGATGTTAATAAGAAATTTGAATGTTAAACAAGGGTTAGTTAATGGTTCACAAGGTATATTGAAAAAAGTAGATGAAATTTTCTTGTATATCCTGTTTGACAAAGACAAAGAAAAAAAAGTAATAACAAAAATAAAAAAACAAGATTTTGTGTATATTAAAGATGACGAACAAGTATTTAAAAGAACACAATTTCCAGTGGTAGTTGCATACGCATTAAGTATTCATAAACTCCAAGGTTCAACATTAGATAGGGTTGTAATTGATATAGGAGAAGATATATTTGAAGCAGGGCAAACATATGTTGCATTGAGTAGATGTAAAAGTCTAAAAGGAATATATCTAATAAACTTTGATCCACTAAAAGTGAAAGTTGATAAAGAGACTGTTGAATATGAAGAGAAATTTATGGAGAATGTCATAACAATAAAATAAACTTAAAAAGTAAATATAATATAGCATAAAATGGGTTGTAAAAAGGATATAAAAATCGCAATATACAAAGGAGAATATGTCTTTATAAATGAAGCACAAACAAGGAGAATATATGAGTGTGTAGGATGTGGTAAGGATTTAATAGCAAAGAAAGGTGATATAATGAAACATCATTATGCTCATAAGAGTAATGATGATGAAAATGAATGTAGCGTAGAAAGTATACAACATATTTTTGGAAAACATTTTATACTCAAATATTATAAGAGATTGATATTTAATTATAAATGTAAAGAGTGTCATAAAGCATTTCGAATAAATTTTGGAAAAGATGATAAATGCCAGTTAGAGTTTCCTTTAGATAAGAAGGATACCTATTTTGGAAGAATAGTTGCGGATGTATGTATATTGGAAAATAATACTGTAAAGGGTGTAATAGAGGTATTTCATACACATAAAACAGACTATAAAAAGATACAAAATATTTTATCAAGAGGATATGAATATATAGAAGTGAGCACAGAAACATTAGATAAAATCATGAATTTACTGGAAGATAAAGAAAACCCCAATAGAAAAGTAAATGTAACATGTGAAGACACACATTTATGTAAATGGTGTATAAAAGAATGTAAGGGAGATTGTTATCATAAAGGGAATTATTATAGTGGATGGGGTATTTTTAAATATAGAAATGTTATATGTGGTGATCATCAATGCATTAAGGAGATATGTAATAAATGCAAACAAGATATCCCAGAAAAATGGTTACAAAATGGTATATGCACGACATGTTTGAATGACTTAGATGAATACATAATAGAAGAGGTGGAAGATGACGAAATTGAATGTATTGATTATGAATGAACAAAAGTTGATGGTAGGGCTTGTTCGTTTATATATTAAAAAATAATAAAATTTCCCATCAAGTCCTACCATTATTTTCCCTTATAACCAATAGGATAAACATATAATAGAATAACGCACTAACCCATAAATACAAAAATGGAAAGCGAAATTAACAGAACAATTCAAGACGCAAATTTTGACAGATACTATAGAGCAGGATTTATCTTGTAAAAATCGTAATGCTGTGTTTCAGAGGAAACTAATAGAGAAGATAGATAGTATATTTGAGACGGAGTTAAAGAATGACGATAATTCAGCAAGATTTTTTCCAAAGAAGATGATAAAAGGATAAACTAAAATTACAAAACGATATATGTCCAAAGTGTTCAAAGACGATAAAAGAACGGCAAGAATATGAAGGAGATCATATAATACCGTGGACAACAGGAGGAAAAACCGTAATAGAGAATTTACAAGTATTGCATAAACGATGTCACCAACTTAAATAAATGAAAATTAAGATCAAAATATGAATAATTAAAAGAAAAAATGGGTAGAGACTATACTGACAGAGTGTTGGATTGCGGATGTATTGAAACAACATCAGAACACGACTTTTTTATTCAGATAGAAACTTACATTTCTTCAAGATGTGAAAAACATCAAATAGAAGAGAATGAACGGAAAAAAAGATACGACGAAGAATGGAATAAAAAGAAAGAAGAAATAAAGATGAGAATGTATGACTTCATAAAATCAACTGATGAACTAGAAGAGAAATTAGTTCCTATAAAATACTTGGAAAACATAAGTAACCATAAAGAAAATGATGAGTATTTATTGAAAAACATTTATAAATCTTTTGACTCTTTCAATAAAAAGTTGTTGTTGATACAAAAAATAAGAGGTAGATATTATTGCTGTAAAAATAGAGTAGATAAATATATAGAAAATAAATTATTTAGATTTTTCTTTATTGAATACAGTCCATATGGAAAAAGTATATGAACTTAATCAACAATGCAAATTATAAATGATTTTCCATAAGAAAATGATAACATTAATAAAAAACAACTTGATAAACATGTTGCATAAACGATGTCATCAACTTAAATAAATGATAATTAAGATGAATTATAAAGTTATTCATCTTAAAAATGAGCGCAAAAAAACAATCTAAGAGATGTCAACATCTAGTAAAGGGAAGACTGTGCAAAAATTATGTAAAGGAAGGAGAACTGTGTCATATCCATTGTAAAAAGAAAATAGAATCAATAGATTTTTCAAGTAAATTAAAACAGGTAATCAAACAAAAATATATGAACAATATAGAAGAAGTTCAATACGAAGTCATATCTGGAAAAATTAGTAAAGAATTGAAAATAAAAATAAAAAATTATAGTGATAAAACAGGATTAGATGAAGAATTAATAATTCAAAGTATAAAAACAGATAAAGTTGCAGCATCGCACTTTGCAAAAGATCCTTTAAAGCAAAATATAGCTGAACCTCTACAGATACAAATTTATAACGAAAAAAATAATACAAGAATTGTAAAATTACCAAATAGTGGTAAAAATGCTGTTTGGTTAAAAGATGGTTTCTTGTTAAATAAAAAACAAGAAACAGCAACCAAATCAGTTGACGGATTTGACGAAGAGAATGATAACTACTATTATTGTAAGTATACAAATGAGAAAGGAGGGGCGCAAGATAATCAATATAAAGATTTGATAAATTTTATTTTAGAGTGTAATAAATATTGTCAGAAAAATATGGATAAAAAGTGTTTTTCAGTGTTAATAAGCGGTTCGTATTACACTTCTTATAAAATAGAACAATTAGAAAAAAATATAAAATACAATGAAAGGATAAAAATATGCAGTTTATAAATAAATGAATTATATATTATAAGATTGTTATAATATATAAAAGATGAACAAGAAAAATCGCGGTCAGTTTTACACAACTAACTCTTCTTATATCCTAGAAGGATTATCAATCCCAGAAAATACTAAAAAGATCATAGAACCTTTTGCAGGTAAAGGTGATCTAGTTGAATGGATTAGAACTCAAGGATTTAAAGGGGAAATTAAATCATACGATATAGAACCGAAAGAAGAAAAAATAGTTCAAAGAGACACTCTTAAAAATCCTCCGGATTATAAAGGGAATTTTGTGATTACAAATCCACCTTATTTGGCAAGGAATAAATCAAGCAATAAGGATATATATGATAAATACAGTGTCAATGACTTGTATAAATGTTTTATAAAAAGTTGTTTAGAATGTGAAGGAGGAATTTTCATCATACCTGCTGGTTTCTTTTTTTCAGCTAGAGATATCGATGTAAAATGTCGTGATGAATTTATGACTAAATTTAAAATTATAAGAATAAAATACTTTGAAGAAACAGTTTTTGATGATACAACAACAACTATTGTTGCTTTTTTGTTTGTTAAACAAGACAAAATAATGATTGAACAAAAAATAGAATGGATGCTCTTACCCCATAAAGAAACTAGAGTATTCAAAATGAGTAAAGTGAATGACTGGATTGTAGGAGGAGAGATATATAATTTACATACGCAAAAGATCAGTTTCAAAAGACATGTTGAAGGACATAAACTAAAGGATAATGAACAACAAACATATATTACATTGAATGCTCTTGACAGTGGTACAAAGGAGGGGCGTATAAAAGTGGAATATAAAGAAGGGTACATATATCCTGCGAAAGAATGTAGTAGAACATATGCAACATTAAGAATCATAGGTAAAACATTAACAAAAGAAGAACAAATAGAATTGTGTAATAAGTTCAATAGTTTCTTTGAAAAAAAGAGAGAAGAAACATGGAGTTTATTTTTACCGCAATTTAGAGAATCAAAAGAATATGCGAGGAAAAGAATACCATTTGATTTAGCATATAAAATCCTATCACACTTACTTTTATAAATTTAAATAAATGATAATTAAAATGAATTATAAAGTTATTCATCTTAAAAATGAGCGCAAAAAAAGCATGTCATGCTTTTTTTTTGAGTGGTAAAAACAAAGGACAAAAATGTGGAAAAAAAACTAAAGATGAATTTTGCGGGATTCATCGCAAGAGAAAACAAACAGAAGAGAAACATATTGATTATAAAGATTTAAAAGAAGAAAAAAAATGTCAAGATAGTATTACTTACAATACAAGAAATATGAAAAAAATGTGCGAAATTGTTACAGGTGAACAAAATAAAAATATAGATAATATGTATGAACTAACAATCAACTCAATTCTAAATGAATGTAAAACTATTAATATATGTTTTTCTAAGACTGGAGATGGTCGTATTATAAGTGCTGTTAAAGAAAATGAATATTTAGATTCTCTATGTAAAAAACTATTACAAAAATACCCTTATTACAATATTGAAATTCCTAAAGAACGATTTTGGTATGATATAAGAATAAATACTATTCCTATAAATCTTAAACTTACAACAGGAAAAACTGATAATGCATTTAATAAAAGAGCAATTACATCAACTATTTCATGTTTAGAACCTTGCATTAATCAAAACACAAATTTTAATAAATTTTATCAAGATATGAAAAAAAATAGTTCTAAAAATGAGAGGCAATACATTAAGGAATATCATTATTTGGTAATTAATAAAAATACAGGTCAAGCTCTGTTAAAGTCTATTCTTGATATTCACACCTACAAAAAAAATTCAAGTAATATACTTCAAATTAATTGGGATAATGAATTTAAAAATTTAGATTATCTAACTCCTCCAGATAAAACCAGACAAAAGATTATTGAACTTCTTAAAGTAATTCAAACTTCATTGAAAGAAGCATATGAGCGTTCTAAGTTATTTATTGATGCTGATATTGAAAATGATTTTTCAAAATAAAAAAGTGATTTAATATCATTTGTATATAATATAATATATACAAATGACTTATAAACAATTAGGGCAATTTTTCACTATTAACAATGAACTTCAACAATTTGTTTTTGACCATGTTAAAAACAAAGGACAAACTCTACTTGAACCTTCATTTGGTGCTGGTCATCTTCTTCTAAAATTTTTACAATTTAATCCAAATTATCCAATGATTGTTTATGAAATTGATAGTTCAATTTCTCCCGTTGTATCTTTAAATGAAAATCAAAATGTAATTTACGGTGATTTTACAAGTCAAAAAATTGATAAAAAATTTAAAACAATTATTGGAAATCCTCCGTATGTTAAAACTAAAAATTCTAAAAATTTATATTTAAAATTTATTGAATTATCTTTTAATCTTCTAGATGATAAAGGAGAAATAATTTTTATTGTTCCCTCAGATTTTATTAAACTTACAAGTGCGAGTTCTATTATAAAGAAAATGACAGAAGAAGGTTCTTTTACTCATTTTTATTTTCCTCATGATGAAAAACTGTTCGATAATGCAAGTATAGATGTTGTTGTATTCCGTTATGAAAAATTGATTTTTCATAATAAATCTTTTGTAAATGATAAAGAGATTTTCACTAAAATTAATAACGGAATTATTACTTTTAGTGAAACAGAATCTACAGGTTCTTTATTTTCAGAACTATTTGATGTTTATGTAGGTATGGTTTCTGGTAAAGACGATGTTTTTAAATATCCTTTAGGAAATTTTGATGTTCTTACTGATCATAATAAATGTGAAAAATTTATATTAATAGATAAATTTCCTTCTGAAAATGAAAATATTAATACACAATTATTATCATCAAAAAATAAACTGCTAGAAAGACGCATTAGAAAATTTAATGAAACAAATTGGTATGAGTGGGGAGCAGCGAGAAACATTAATAATATTAAAAAGCATATTGATAAACCATGCATTTTTGTTAAAACAATTACAAGGAAAAATAATATTGCTTTTATAAATAAAGTTCAATATTTTGGAGGAGGTTTATTATGTCTTATTCCAAAGTGCAATATTGATTTACAAAATGTTTTAAATTACCTTAACAGTGAAACATTTAAGAAAGATTACATGTATGCTGGAAGATTTAAGATTGGCCATAAACAATTGTGTAATGCAAGTTTTCAATAAATTATTTTAAGAATTTTATTTACCAAAAGAATATAATGAAGTTTTTAGGAAGTAATACAAAAAATACTTTTTTCCTAATTTTTATATTACTAAAATATAAAAATGTCTGATATTTTTAATAAATTAAGAAAAGATATTCTAGGATAAGAATTATCAAAAGATTGTGATACTGATATTAAAGAAATTATGGTGTTTTATTCTGCTTACCACCTGCTAAGAAAGCATCAATAAAAGTATATACTTTTATTGAAAGGATATAAATATAAAAATTATATTTATATTTTGTAATAAATGTCAGAAAATATTATAATAAATGACTATTTTACATTAAAACAAACTTTAGAAGAAAAAAATAAAAAACTAGAGGAAAGAATAAAAATTCTTGAAAATTTAAATACAAAAACAAATTTTAATTACGAAAAAGTAAAAATTGTTTATACAATATGTTTATTTATTTTTTATCATAAAATAATATCAAACCCATTTTTATTAGTAAAATGTATTAAAATTATTTTTACAAAAATATTTTAGTATAATAAATGAATAATATACAAAAAAGATTTTCTCTATTCTTGTTAGGCTGTATTCCATTAAGATTATTATTTGTTTATATTTCTAAAAATTATCAGCAGTTTTTACCTTACATGGGATACATTGCATTTTTAATTTCTTTTGGTTTTTTTTACATATTTTTTAATGATAAGAGGAAAACTGGAGCGGAGGTTTTCGGAGATAAAATTTGGTGGAACAATTTAAGACCTTTACATGGTATTCTTTATTTATTATTTTCCATATTTTCTATACAACAAAAATCATTCGCATGGATGTTTTTATTATTAGATGTAGTTATAGGTTTATTTTCTTTTTTGATATTTCATAAAAATAATTTTTCTAAATTAATTGAAAAATAATAATCTAATAATATTTATATTAAAAATGAACTACAAAACTTTTATTTGCGACTATTTTTCTGATAAATGGATGTTATATCCAAAGATTCTTAGATATAATTTTTTACATAATATAAATAAAAATGAAAATAAAAATGAAATGCTTCTTATTACTTCACTAAAATGTTATGAAGAAAATCATATAAATTATGATGAAAAAAATATTCTTTCCAATTTTGTATTTTATGGTTCTGTATCTATACAAGAATATATTAATTTTACTTCTAAATTTTTAAATAAAATGAATCTATTTAAATTAGGAAATTTTATATTATCTAATGAACTTAAAACAAAAATAAAAATAATAACTTTTAATAAAGTTATTAATCAAATAAAAAATGAAGTAGCTTACAGACCTAATAATGTAGCGTATGAGGAAATAAAAGAAAGATTTTATATTAATATGTTAAATCTAGAAAATCTTTCTTAAACGCATCTTTTTTAAAACTGTTGGAGAATATTTTACCCTTTCACCTTTTCTAGAACCTTTTAATTTATTTTCTAATATTTTCTCTTTTTTTGTCAATGATTTCCTAACTTTTTCAGGAAGATATCTTCCTTTTTTTCTTGAATGATTTATATAGTCCCATTTTTCATTTGACCATTTCGTTAGAGAATTGCATTTACTTTTTACTCCTTTATACTTACCTCCTCTAGATTTATATAATTTTGTAGAAAGTTGCGCTTTACGAGCACTCCATTTATTAGGAACGCCTCCTTTATTACCCTTTAAAACTTGTTTTTTTACTTCTTCCCATAATTTAGGATTACTTCTTAATGAAACTTTTTCACAAGACATTTAATATATACAATTAAATTTATATTTTTATAACAAGCAAATTTAATAAAATTAATTTATTAAATTTATATATTTTTTATTTTATATATACCGACTATTATAATTATCATTAAAATTATACCTAAAATTATGTACATATAATTATTGCTACTTTCTGTTGTTCCTGATGTTCCTGTACCTGTTCCTGATGTTCCTGTACCTGTTCCTGTTGTTCCTGTTCCTGTTGTTCCTGTACCTGTTCCTGTTGTTTCTTGAACTTTACAAATACCATTATCATTTACCTTTCCTGCAGGACAAGCATTTTTACAAACACTATCATCATTTACCTTTCCTGCAGGACAAGCATTTTTACAAACACTATCATCATTTACCTTTCCTGTAGGACAAGCAACTTTACAAATACCATCATCATTTACCTTTCCTGTAGGACAAGCAACTTTACAAACACCATCATCATTTACCTTTCCTGTAGGACAAGCAACTTTACAAACACTATCATCATTTACCTTTCCTGTAGGACAAGCAACTTTACAAACACCATCATCATTTACCTTACCTATAGGACAAGCAACTGTTCCTGTACCTGCTCCTGTTCCGGTACCTGCTCCTGTATAATTCTTATTTACTTTAACTAATACTTTATAATTATTATCATGTATAAATTCTTCACTATTATCATACAAATTAATTCCTAAATATAGTTTAATATTATCTTTCCATGCTAAAGGTGTAGGACCATCACAATCAGCAGATTCGAAAGATATTATTTCAAATTCAGCATTATTATATAAAATGCTATCAGCGACTTGGTTAATTCCTATAAATCTTACATTGCTATCTTTACAAGGTGTATTAATAGATGGAGGTAGAGGAGGACATGCATTATTAAATTGAATAGTTGTAGAATATTCAGGAATATTTAAATTATTAGAATTATAAGAATAATTCCTTGCCCATTTTCTATTATTTTGAACTATTGTATCAATAGCAACAGGAACAGGACATCTATATTTGTCTTTTAATATTAATTTAACTTTATTTGTGTTAGCATCAAATGAAAATTTAGCGTATGTTTTATCATCTGTTATATTCCTATTTTCATTAGAATCTATATAATTATCATCTCTTATAATTATCTCTCTGTTAGATCTAATAAACTTATCTAAAAATAATGTTCTATTATTTTGTTTTTGAGGTGTTGCACCTACTAAGCCTACGGAATTTTCTAACGTATATTCTATAGTTCTTATGTTATTAATTTTATCATATACTACTGTATGACCATCAGTACTAAATTTTGCGGCAACTTTTTTATTATTTTTGCATACATCAGTATTTAATTGGCAACTATTGGAAGTAGTATCAGTACATAATGGTTGATTCATATACGAATCATAACAATTTTTAGTATATTGATATAATTCTTTACTATTAATAGAATCTAAATTATATATAAGTGTAGGTTCATAATTTATAACATTCGTAATATTAACGGTATTTTCAGGAGTAGCACCACAATTAGCAGCTTGTTGAGGAGTAATAGTAGAATTAGTTACAGAACCTGCAATTATAAATGAAGCAGTTTGAATACACGAAATTTTAGCAACACATGGTTGATTTGTATGTTTAACTAACATATCACTAGCTAACATATCACTAGTATCTTTTAATCCTCCATTTACTTTACATAAATCATCGCTGCAAACAGGTCGAATAATTTCATTATTCAGCCTAATTTTGTCTATATTTTTATCTAATTCTGGAAAATTTTTAGATTCTATCTCGCTACAATCATCATACATAAAAATATTTTTAAGAATATTCCCATAGCTAGCATTTTTTCCATAATAATAATCATTATTCATATTACATAAACATAATCTTGAATATGATGTTTTAGTAGTAGTTTTAGTTTGGTCTGCTCCTAAAGTTTCTCCTTCTACTAGTTTAATAGTACCATCTATAAAAGTTTTACTATTTCCGCATATTTCTTTTTGTAAAAATGTATCAGGCTCAGTTTTTATTGTATTCCTTATATTTTTTATAACTTCATTTAATAAAATGTAAGGTATATTAATATTAATATTATTACTAGTAGTAGGAGGGAATATATTTTGAATAAACCATGAATGTGAGTTATGACTCTTAAATGAATTGTCTCCCACATAGAGATAAGTACTACCGTAATATTCAAATGATTTTAAATATCTTCCAGTGTATTTATTTTGTATTGTAAATTTATTATCACCTAAATATCTAATAGACCATACAAAATTATTTTTATTTTGATTTTGATTTCTATTATTGTAATCAAATAATTTAAAAGAAGGAACTAACTTTTTATCAGCAGAAATTGTTACATCATCTCCATCATATAAATAAAATCCATTATTATCTGAACCATCCTTATTTTGAGTTAAAAATTGAGTATGAATATCAGTAACATAATTAGGGAATGCTATACACATATCAACGACACCTTGCTTAGCCATTTGTTGAAACATCTCTCTGTTTGGATATGATACCTCTTTATTAAAATCTCTACAATATCCAGTTAAATTCTCATAACTTTTATATTCTCTGTAATCATCCTCAATATCATAATAAAAAACTAAATTGTTAATAACATCTTTTTTAATATCTTCTGTAAGAACACTAGAAGTCCATTTATTTCTTTTTTCATTAAGATTCACATTAGATAAATAAGGATATGAACTAGTACCAGGGTTAAAAGTGACAAAATGATTTAAATTATCTTGGTTAGGAGCATTAACATCAGGAGATAAGAAATACATTCCTTCTCTTAAGAAATCTTTCCCTTGTTTTACAGTACCCTCATGAATACTTAAAGTTACATCTGTAATTTTTGATAAATTACTTGACCTAGTATTATAATATGATTGAGTGCAATGTACAATATTTCTTAAAACAGGTCTATTAAATGAGAAAATATTATTAGCATAAGTATCTGGAGAATTAACTTTTATCAAATTTATTACAATATCGCTAGACATTTATAGATAATAAAATAAAATAAAATAAAATAAAATAAAATAAAATAAAAAGATAATAAAAATGGGTAATGTATCATCTAGATCAACATTAAAACTTGAATTACTTACAGAAGAAATGAATGATTTTTCATTTACAGTATCAAACGAGATATCACAATCAGTTACACAAAATATAACAGTAGTCCAAAATCAAGATGTTATAATAGATATTAAACAAATAGAAGGATGTAGTATAAATATATCCCAAAATGCTCAAATATTTGCGAATCAATATGCGGAATTTAGTGCTATTTTAACTAGTCCAAGGGAGTTATTAAGATATTATGTATTATCACCTAATAGTATATATAATCAAGCGATAAGAAGTAGTTCAGAAGTGATGAAAGAATTTTTAGAGACATCCAAGAAAGCATTTAATATAGAAGCAGATGAAAGAAATATAAAATTAAAAGCAACAATAACAAATATATTAAAAACAAATTTATCAACAAAATCAATCCAAAGTTGTTCTCAAAATATATTTGTAGTACAGAATCAATTTGTAAAAATATTAGGAGATTATTGTAAAGATACAAGTATAACAATTGATCAAAATTTAATTGTAAATGCTGCTCAAAGTTGTATAATGGAAATATTTGAAAATTCATTATTAAAAAATGCGACATTTAGAAGAGCTTTAAGAGAATTTAATGGAGATTATAAAAGAGAATTATTAGATGAAAATTTAGATGCAGGAGCTATTATACCAGATAGATGTTTTTTCGACCAAGAACCTGATATTAGAGTAAGAGATTGCCCGAAATGCGAGCAGTGTATTATACCAACGAATCAATTTGTTCCACCTGATTATCAAACAATTGTGTTAAGAGCATGGTTCATATATGGAACATTAATTATAATTTTAGTGATTATGGTGATAATTACAATACTAAAATATAAAAATAATAAATTGAAAAATTAATATATAAAAAAAAAATATTATCAGGAATGAATACCATTAGTCTTAATTATATACCAAGACATTTAATAACAAATGAAGAGAACGTTATTAGATATTATATTATAATTAAAAATATGTTACTAGAAAAATTAAAATATCAATTAGATTTCATAGCAGAGGAAATAATATGTTTTACAGGGTTTGATAAAACATTAATAGAAACATTAAGAAATGAATTAGAATGTGAGGAAGCATACTCATGGTTATATAATAGACAATGTAATAAGGATAATATACTTAAAAAGTATAAAAAAGCAAAGATGAGTTTAAAATATAATTATATTTTAAATAAATGATAAATATAATTATATTTAAAATATAATTATAAAAAAAAATGGGAGTGTTCAGACTATTTAGATATTTTCTTAAAAAATGTCCTAATATTGTAATGCCTTTAAGTAAGAATCCAAAAGAAAATAATATTCCTAATATAGATATATTAGCGATTGATTTGAATGCAATTTTTCATCCTTGTTGTCAAAAAGTGTTTAAATATGGTCAAACAAAGAGTAATTCATTATTAAGACAAAGAGAGAAACCAATATTAACACCAGAACTAATTAAGAAATCATATTATGAGATAGTAAAGAAAATAGATGAACTTGTAATGATGAATAATCCAAAACAAGTTTTATATTTGGCAATAGACGGTGTTGCTGGATTATCAAAACAAACACAACAAAGACAAAGAAGATTTAGATATGCAAAAGTAATAGATGACAAAACATTTGATTCGAATAGTATCACAGTAGGAACTACATATATGGAGAATTTGTCTAAATTCATTTCCACGCATATTGAGATGAAACTAAAGAATGATTGGAAACATTTAAATGTAATTTATTCGAATCAGAAAGTACCAGGAGAAGGAGAACATAAATTGATTCATTATATAAAAAAGATGCCAACCTATTTAACAAGTTCAATCGTAAGCCCAGATGCAGATTTAATTATGTTATCTCTAGCAGCAAATCGTAATAATATATATGTTTTTAGAGATAATATATATAGTGATTTTTTTGGAGATTATTTTTTAGTAAGTATAGATAAGTTGAGAGAATATATTATTCAAAATATAATTGTTAGTAATAAAGATAAACAAACCCTTTTAGATAGTTATAATAAATATAAGAATGAAATTGAGCATGATAATTTTATAAAAGACTTTGTATTTTTTATATTTATGTTAGGTAATGATTTTCTTCCTCATATACCAAGTTTAGAGATATCAAACGATGGAATTGAATATTTATTCAAATGTTATAATAAAACAATAAATGAACATGGTTATTTGACAGATAATAAAAATAATAGTATAAATTATAAGTCATTTAAAATATTATTAAAGAATTTATCTGAACTAGAAACAAAAATGTTAATAGATAAGTCAAAACATCATGTATTTATGGATGATAAAATCCTAACAAATTCTTTATATAATAGCACACAAGGAACATTAATAAATTTTGAAAAGTATAGAAATGATTATTATAAAGATAAATTAAAATTTAACGATGAAGAAGAAATAAAGAGATTAGTTTCAGAGTATGTAGAAGGTCTTACATTTATATTAAAATATTATTATAAAGAAATTCCTACATATAATTGGTTTTATCCTTATCATTATGCGCCTTTACTAACTGATTTATATAATTATCTTCCTAAAAAAATAAATTATGAATTCGAATATATACAACCTTTATCACCTATAGAACAATTATTATGTGTTTTACCTCCAGAGAGTAATTTACTTTTACCAAAATGTTTAGTAAATTTAGAAGAAATGAAAAGTATGTATCCAAAAACTTTTAATATAGATTATGAAGGAAAAAAAAATGATTATGAAGGGATATGTATTTTACCGTTTGCTAGCGTGGATATTGTAAGAGATGTATTTAAAAAAAGAGAGAAATTATTGACAGAAGAAGAGATAAGAATAAATAAAATGGGATTAGTATTTGAATATTTTTTTAATGGAAAGTATGTATGTAAAAGAATATTAAATTAATATTGCTAGGATATAATATTAAAGAACAAAGAACATATATTTGAATTTTAAATTAAAAAAAACATTATTTTAAAAATATAAAATAATGTTTATTTATAAATAAATGTATGAAGATGATAATCCAGAAAATGAGTTAAATATTGTTTTTAATCAGAGAGACCAATATCATTTTCAAAAACAAAAATATCAATTATATGGTTATCTTGATGTAGTGGGTTTAAAAGCGTTTGAGAATATTAAAAAAAGAGCTTATAAGACTGTATCAATATTAGAATTATTTATGGTAAATATACAAAAACAAGGACAGTTATTGGAAGAAAAATATCAATTTCCATATGAAATTGTAGATAGTATTACAGAAAAAAACTTAGATGTGGACTATACTTTAATATTAAATCCTTTAGCTTTTTTATTAGGATGGTTTATGGCTAGATATAGACATGAAAAATCTTATATTGAAAATATAATAAAAGAAGAAGGAGATAAGATTGATATGTTTGCTATAATAAGATATAAAATGTATATACAAAATAAAATTTTTAAAGAAGAATTAAGTAGTGATAGTAGTTTTAATTTTAATGAATATTTGATTTCTTTTAATTTAAAAAATAGACCAAAACAAAAATATCAAAAAATAAAAGAAACATTACATGACATATTACCAGAAATATTTCCCAGAGGTTATGCGAGATTTTGCTTAAAATCCCCTATAAAAACAGATGATGAAAAAGATTTTGAGTTTCCTAGGAAATCTGAAAACTATTTTTCATGTAAAAATAATAAAGATTTTGAACATATTGGATTGAAAAATAATAATCTTTCAAATAGAGAAAAATATCCTTTACTTCCTTGTTGTTATCAGAAAACACAAGATAAACCTAATAGTAAAAAGTATTTATACGAAAATGAAGATTTAGATACAATCTATACAGATAAAAGTAAGATTGATTATACAAAATTAGTAAATTCAAAGTCAATATATTCTATTGAAGGAAATACAAGATATGCTTTTCTTCCTTCAAATCTGAAATTGTTGTTTTCAATTATAGATACAAATAAATCAAATAAATATATAAGAATGAGTATTACAAAAGATCCAAAAAGTTCTCTTTTATGTTTATTAAACTGTTTTAAAATAAGTGAACAAAATGCGATTGAAAAAATAAAGAATTTGATAATAAATGGGTATGGAAATACGCATAAAAATGAAATGTTAGATATTATAAATAATAATAAATTTATGGATGGTAAAAAATTCTTACCTTTGTACGAAGAAGTATTTAATTGTAATATTATAATGTTTTGTTTAAATATAAAAATAAATCCTAATGGAACAATATGTACACAATATTATAAATATAAGATATTTAAAAAAAATAATAATTTACCTTATATTTTATTATTTGAGTCTTATGGTAGCGAGATGGACAATTATCCTTATCCTCAATACGAACTAATAGTTTCTTCTGAAATTAAAGATAATAAGGTTATATCATCTTCTGTAAATAAAGTATTTACAGAAGATGATATAATTATAAAAAGTTTGATAAACATATACATAGAACAATTTCCTATTAAATATGAAAAACTTATATTTAAAAATCCTATTATAAATCAGATAAAAGATAGTAATAATTTAGTTAGAATTATTAAATTTGACAAAGTTAATTGTTTAATTGATCCTGTTAATAGTTTTAATATTGATATCAAATCGTCAGAAGTAAAATTAGTATTAAATGATACAAATGATGTGTTAGAATTTATTAAAAAAGAAAATTTATCTATTAATTTCAAGTATGTTTTAAATAATACTGTTTATGGTATTGTATCTTTGAAGAATATTAATAATAGAATTATTCGTATATTTTTTCCTACTTATAATAATGATGTTAATTTCCCAGTATATAATTTAGATAAAGAAAATGCGATTTGTCCTATTGATTTAAATAATAATAATAGTTTATTAAATACTTACAGAAATTATACAAAAATTAATAGATGTATGGTTTCTTTATTATCCTATTTATATTCATTATTCAAAAATAAATTTATAGATATCTCTTTTGATAACTTTTACAATGAATGCAAAGACCTTTTAATAATAACTGAGAATTTTGAAAATACGAATTTGGAAAGAAATTTGAATTTAACTAATCCTTATTATTTTGAAAATAAATTAAAAATTCCTAGTGAAAAATACGGAATAAAACTAGTATATGCTTTATATTTAAAATTAACAAATAATTATAAAGAAATTATTGAATTTAAAAATAATACATTTATTCCTGATTATTATAAAGATATAAATGATTTTACACCTAACAATAATTTTACAATATTGAATAATATAAGTTTAATATTATTTAACAATTATGAAACTAATGATTATAAAGTTTATCCAAATATAAACACAGAAAAAACTGTTTTTTATATGAAAAATAAATTCATAGAAAAAAATGAAATAGTACTTGTAAAAAGAGTAAATGAACCTGAAGAAAAAGATTTTAAATTTTATACATATGAATCTGAAGATAATATAAAAGTATATAATAGAGATTTGGAGAATCCTTATATAATTGTTAACATTGACGATAATATTATTTTTTTCAAAATAAAGAAAATATTCCAAAAATAAAGATAATATTTATAGATTTTTCTTATTTAATTATAAATGAATTGTATTAATATTGATAACATATTTGATGATTTTAGTTTTGATACGAAAGAAAATATAGATTCTTTAGGAGATAATTATATTGAAATTTTAAAAAAAAATCCATCTGGATTTTATATAAAAGAATGCTTTAAAAGAAACCAATTATTAAAATATATTGTATCCGATGATTTATTGGATCAGCTTACTTTATGGGGAAATGGAACTCTTCAACAAAGATTTAAACAAGTTGGAAGAAATCCCTTATCAGGTTATTTTATAACAGAGGAATCAATAAAATTTTTATACATGACTAAATATAAAACTTATTTACTTACTGAATGCGAAAGTGTTCCTATAGGTAGTTATTTTGGAGTTAGTACAATTCATGGAACTTATGAAAAAGTATGCAGACTAACACCTGTAATTGAACAAGATGAAAAAACTGATAGTAATTCTATTATTGAAGTTAAAATTAATGATACTGTTAAAAAATATCGTTCTGCTTTTATTAAAGTTGATGATTTTAATTTGAATGGAAATATTGGAACATATATAGGTGAATATGATGAAGAAACAAATACAGATAAAGATTTTGGATATTTTTCAAAAAATGAACAAAACAATTTATACAATACTTCATTCCCTTCAATTCAAGTATTGTATAAGAAAAATATACCAGTTGCTATTAAAAATTTTTTTATAATTGAAATTAAAGAAAACGTTCAACATATTGAATTTACTTACAAAGATATTACAGCACGTTCTTCTATAAAAACTGAGAATCAAATGTTAAAAATAGAACATAATATTAATAATATTCGTTATTATTTAGAATTACCTAATTATATTCAAAAATCAGAGACTAATTATATTACTTATAATTCATATTATAAAATACAACTATTAAAAATTCAGATGATAAGCTTACTTTATTCACTTCATCCAGATATAGATATGTTTAAATATTGTGATTATATTTTTTATGGTATAAATATTAAAACTTTTATTATTGAATTTATTATTTTATTTAAAGAATTGAAAAACACTACAGTTATCAAAAAATTATTTTTGGACGATTCTATGTCAGATATATTAGAAAAATTTTATGATAATTATGAATTAGTTAAAATTAATTTAATGACAGAATTTATTAATAATGAAACTGAGTTTGACATTTATTTTGATCATATTAAAAATATTGAAAATGTAGTAGAATTTAAAGATTCAAATTCTACTACATTGTTAATGTATGTTTTATATAATTATAATCATGAAAAATATCCTTGGATATTTTCTTTTATAGACAAATATATTAATAACGGTGGTGATATTAATTCATTATCAAAAAATAATGAATCTGTATTAAGTTTATGTTTAGAAAATATTAAAAATTTGAATAGTAATGAAAAAGATCAATTGCATGAACTTTTTAAATATATTTTAGAATATTATCGTGCTGACCCAAATATTAGTAATAATATTGATTCTCTTTTGCATATTGCTATATATTATCAATTGTATGAAGAAATTGTTTTATTAGAAAAATACGGAGCTGATATAAATGTAAAATGTGTTCAATTTGATGATAATAGAAAGTGTAATAAATATATGACACCTATAGAATATAATTTATATCTTAAAAATGAAAGACAAGAAGAAATAAATACAAAAATACATAATTTCCTTATATCTAAAGGGTCAAAAGAACCTATTAGTATTAAAGATATAGAATGTATTAAAAACGAAGAAGAAGAGGAAATTTATATTGAAGAAGAAGAAGAAATTGATATTAGACCACGAAGAATTTCTTTTACAGAAGAACAAGAAGAAGAAAATGAAGAAGAAATTGATATTAGACCACGAAGAATTTCTTTTACAGAAGATGAAGAAGAAGAAATTGATATTAGACCACGAAGAATTTCTTTTACAGAAGAACAAGAAGAAGAAAATGAAGAAGAAATTGATATTAGACCACGAAGAATTTCTTTTACAGAAGATGAAGAAGAAGAAAACGAAGAAGAAATTGATATTAGACCACGAAGAATTTCTTTTACAGAAGAAGAAGAAAATAAAAATGAGGAAAATTTAATAAATGATATATTTTTAAACTTAAAAAGTAATGAGATTGATTTTGACATATTGTTTGACGGAATTAATACTATACTAGCTTTAGATTACAATCCTCATGTTATAGATAATGAGGGGAATACTATAGGACATTTGATAATAAAGAATGATAACATAAATAATGAAGATAAGAAACAATTACTTAATTTATTAATTGAATATTCATATTATATTAATACGGAGGATAATTTAGGTAATACAATATTACAATATGCTGTTTTTAAAAATAATGAAGAACTAACTGATTTTTTATTAGAAAATGGTGCAGATAAAGAATATATAACAAATAATGATTTTTCTGATTTTTATGAGATGGAAATCACAGATATAGCTAAATTAAATCCTAATTATATTAATACTAACATAATATCTATTTTAACCAGATAGAATTTTTATTTTTAAATGTATTTAAAAATAAAACACAGTATTTAAAATGAATGATATTGAAAAATTTATAAAACAACTTAATGAATTATCTTTATCAAAAAGATTAAAAGAAATATCAAAATATATGGAATATATTAAAGTTTTTGATACTAAAGGAGTTCAAGGACTTACGGGAATATTAAACTTTAAAAGTTCAAATGAAAAAATTGTTTTTAAAATTTCATTTGATATTGATCTGTCATGCGAACATGAATTTAAAATTTTATCTAGAATAAATGATATTAAAAAATTTTGTCCTCATTTTGTTGGAACTTATGGAATGACATGTATCCCAATATCAAATAAATTTATTTCTAATAACTGTGATAGTGATAGTGACAATGAAGATGAAAAAATAAGTTTGTTTGATCAAGATGTAAATTATCTACCTACAAATATATTATTTCAAGATTATGTTTCAGATTTATCATATTATAAAGTTCTTAAGTTTGGTCATAAAAATATCATTCATTCTCAAATTTTAATGATTTTATGTGCTTTAGAAATAAGTCAAAGAACTATTAATTTTACTCATTATGATTTACATTTAGATAATATTCTTATAAAAACATGTGATGAAAATACTTACAATATTTATATTATTGAAAATAAAAAATATATAATTCCTACAAACGGATATTATCCTGTTATTATTGATATGGGGAATTCTTATGTAGATTCTTTAAAAGGAAATAATATGACTTCAACTATAATGAATTATCATAATGGGCTTCAACCTAATGTTTTTGATAAAATAAACGATATACATCATTTCTTATTGTCTACATTTGATTATCTTGAATATAAATCTCCTCAATGGTATTCAATGTCTTATAGAATAATGCATGAATTTAGAAATATACCTTTAATAAGAGGGAAAGGATGGAAAAATTTAAATATAGATGTAGGTAAAAAATTACATGATTATATTTCACAAAATATTAAACCTACAAAAATATTTGAGGATTATGAATATAATTTATTGGATATTTTATGTAATTTAATTGAACTTCCTATTGAAAATTACACTGAATTCAATAAACAAGATTTCAATAAAGCGCTTTATTCATTTTTTATTGAAATTGAAAAACTTGATATTGAAGAACTTGTTCATAATTTCGAACCTTTATTTATTATTAAAGAACTTGTTTCAATCTTTAATAAAAATATTAATTCTACTAATATAAAAAATATTGAAAATCAGTTTAAAATGAATATTAATTTCCTTATTTCAAAATCTTCTTATCCTAAAAATTTCGATTTTTCTAATACATTCTCTTGCATGAAAATTATTAAAAATAATTTGTCTTATTTAATACATACATTTATTAAACCTAATATTTTACTAATTAATGATAAATATAATTTAACTGCTGTTAAATCTCCTATTGACATGTTTAAAATATTAAAAAATAATTTATCTCAAAGATATTATTTTAATACTAATACTAAATTTAATATTATTGATTCTGATAAAAAACAAAATTTTGAGATATTTATCAATAATATTATTGATGAAAATAATATTCATATTTTGAATAAAATGAAATTATCAGACCAAGAAAATTATATTTTGTCTAAAATATGATTCTGTATTAAAATTAATATAGAATTTAATTACTATCCTTATCTATGTTTTCTTCTTCTATCATTTCCAATGATTTAATATAAACATGTAATTCTCCTATATTTCCAAGTGCTATATTTATTTTTAGAGGTAAATCCTCATGGGTATATATATATATATTTCCAGAACCATTCCCAGTTAATCCAGCACATTTTGTTAACATTGTTATATGATGGGTTAAAAAATTTTGTTCATATGATATTACTTCATCTTCTGATTTCTCTCCAATACATATTTCTCTTGTGTATAGTTCTCCTCCATCACAGAAAAATGATATAAAGCTCGTACTACTTTTTAATAGTATATTTTTACTAATACTTTGCATATTTTTCATTTTTTGAAATTCTTTACTATTCATTATTAATGGTTTAGAATAACCATCTGGTAAATCTATATTCTCTACATTTAATGAATGCATTATTTTTAAATATGTGCATATTTTATTATTTTCATCTTGATGTTCAACAGATATTCCTAATCTATCTGGATTACTTTCTTCTATAAATATTGTAACACTATCTTTTTTCTTAATATTTTTTAACATCTTATACAAATTCATTGCATTAATTGTAAAAAATAATGGTTTTGTATATTTATATACTAAAAAATTATCTTTTTTAAAAGATAAATCAATCAGTTGTTCTCTTTTATGATCTGTTTGAACAAGTGTAATTCCATTTTCGTTTATTTTGAAAGGAGCAAACTTTAAAGTTGAAGACAGAAATTCCCCTAGCACTTTAAATACAAATGCTTCTTTTGTTTTTGCTCTAAAAATATACATATTATATAACGAATAATATATTTTTAAATTATAATTATTTAAGATTTTACTTGATATTAGTAAATGAGCAGACCATTTGTATTTAATCCTAATAGAGTTTCTCAAAGAGTAAGATATATTGAAGGTAATGGTTTTTTAGATATTAATGGGCTAACTGGAAATATTGTCACACAAGCACAATCAAGCGGAAAAACTCTTGTGAACGAGGACGGTTTTAATGGTGTATCTATGCAAGATTTTTTATATTTAATGAGTGGTTATCAAGGTATTAATGGACTTCAAGGGGTTCAAGGTACTATTGGAAACGGTTCTCAAGGCGTTCAAGGTAATGTTGGTACTCAAGGGTTTCAAGGTAGTATTGGAAGCGGTTTTCAAGGCGCTCAAGGAGCTGTAGGTACTCAAGGTACTGTAGGTTCTAATGGTACTCAAGGGTTTCAAGGTAGTATTG
>Ga0247840_10003857_pt1 | contig 24684 bp, 20 predicted proteins | sample LaCruzMarch2015__FD_192404 | JGI IMG/M metagenome (GOLD analysis project Ga0247840, IMG submission 192404) | Freshwater microbial communities from meromictic Lake La Cruz, Castile-La Mancha, Spain - LaCruzMarch2015_17m | ecosystem: Environmental > Aquatic > Freshwater > Lake | place: Spain...
CCTGAGTCTGACCATATTCGAGCGTACCCCGATAAATCAACTACTTACTGATCACGACTGCGATCCGCAGGAGCCGCCGGAAGGTAAGCAATTGAATTTATTTGATTAAACGTTGGGACACCAGTGAGGATGTGTAATATTTCACAACTCTCGTGCCTTGCCTTGGGCAAATTCGGCCCGCGCGTTCTCAATCAATTTATTGAATTTACCAGCCTTAAAATCCGAGGCTATTTGTAGATCCCAACACTCGTTTTCAAATTCGTGGAACCATTCCCGCAGGCAGGCAAAGTCCTGAGGTGGTAGATCACGAATACGCGCTTCAATAGATTCGACTTCGCTCATAACAGCACCTCTAATTAAGCCTGAACCCTTTCCCACTTTTCCCTAAGGGGCCATCTCGCCGTATAAGCGGGGCAAGCTGGTCGTAAGGCAGTAAGACCGGACAGTCATAACATCCTGGTAAAACATAGTATTGTTCAAAATAGAACGCAAGCCCGGCTGAGGTTACTACGAAGGAGTCTATCCGGCCTTTCTCCAGAAGCTCCGTGAAGGTGGGCTGTTTGCGTTTCTTGGACGCCTGTGTTTCTTCGACATAGACGGACAATTTCTCGCCCAATTCCCGGTCCGTCGAATAGCTTGCGCCCTGACGCTGCAAGTCCCTTAAGATCGAACCCGAGAGGACTCTTGCACTTTCCGGGGATCGCTGCAGCAAGTCCCAGAGTTTCAGGTCGCACACAGAACCATCCTTGGCAATCCCGTAATTATACGTCGAGACATCGGCGTAGGCAGGACCGCCGGTGCTTGTGGAATTCTCGCAGAGAATGCTTGCGATCTCGGAGGTTAACCCAACCAGCTTGCATTGCGTCTGGGACTGAGAGTACTTTTCCCTTCCATGGCCTACCAAACCCTTGAGCACAGCAACTTGAGACTTTTCAGTACCTCTAGCCTCCGCAGCGATCCGGCCATTGACCTTCGTATAATGCGGGTCGTCTAGTCGAGGATAGGATACGCTCGCCGCAAACCTGCTATCGGTCAGATCTATCTCAGTTGCGACGCGGCTTAGAGTCAAGGGCAATTGCAAGTTGCCGCCAGCTTTGGTCCAAGTGCCTTCGCCGGTCTTACCGTCCGCGGACAGGGTTCCGGCGAGGGTTCCGGCCAGGCTGTCGCCTTCGATTTCCCATCGGAAGCGGCTTGTAGCACTCGCTCTGGCTTTAAATCCTAAGCCGCCGCCATTCTTCTTGTAGCGTATTGTGCCGAAGACCTCGCCGTCGAGGGGAGCACTTAAGAAAATCAGCACGTCGCCGTCGCTGCCGATAGATGCACGATAATAAGCACCGTAGTCCGGAGAGGACGAATCGCCCCTGCCGCGCGGGAGTGGGTTCGCAGCCGCAAGAGCTTCTGCCCCGGTAATTGGTCCTGACCGCCTCACCCTTGACTTGGGACCTGAACTGCTCTCCTTAGTCGGAGGGAGTTTGCTTATCAGGTCTCTAAGTGCATCTGCCACGCACAGGCGCATGTCACGACTTGAGCCACAGTCTTTGCGGCTTGCGAGCCGGGCGATTTGCTCGGACTTGAGGGCCTGACGGCGATCCTTTGGGACGATCTTCCGCAACGACACATACAAGTCGGCCATTCTTCGGTCGAGTTTCGCAAGGTCGGCGTCCTTACAGATAAGTCGCTCAACCGTTTGCGTGGCCTTGGCACAGTCGAAGCTTGGTGTAGCGGCATGAAGCTCGCCAGCCATGAAAACAAGTAATGATCCAGCGATGAGACCTAGCAAGCGATTCATGGTTGACTCCGATTCATGGGAACGCGCGATAACCCTCGCTACGATCCTGCGGCGCCAGACTTTGCCTCCGCCCGAATAAAGGCTTAGGATAAGGAGCCATTGGATAAGGAGGATAAGGGGCCAGGCTCAATTAATCTTGCGGGAGGATGAGAATTTAATTGAGCCTGGCCTTTTTTCCTTGGTAAGTCAGCGTATTGCAAACAGAACCCGAATGACTCAGCGATTTCGATCGCCGCGACGTGAGAACGAAAGAGGTACTCATGAATCGAAGCACTGTCGTTTGATAATTCGGCTTGAATTCGGTGTTTTTCTCTCAAAATTTCCGATTCGATCATGGGTATTCTTCCTCGCTGAACAGTTCAAGGGGGGTAATAAGCTCTGGCGTTGATAACCCGAGTCGACCATTTATGACCCGAATATGTTTACGCTTGTTCGCATTTGCCAGATGATTGCAGTTCCATGTAAGAAGGTAGTGGATATCGTAGTAACTAGCGTATGCAAGATGAACAGCGTCGACTACAAGAGATCTTGGCATAACGTAATTGGCTATGTAGAATTCGACAACCTGCTCAAGATCCGACGCCAAAGGCAGCAACGGAATCGTTGATACCAGTGAGATAATTTCTTTCTTCTTTGGATAATTCCCACTGTTTAGCTCCTGCAACACGGCTTCTGATATATAAAGGTCATACTGGTCGGCCATTTCTGACCACCATTTTCTCGTGACTTGAGAAAATAGGCTCAGGGATTCACGCTCATCTTTGCCCTTTTTAGGCGAGTGTAAGCCGTGTTGATGCTGCATGCTTTGCGACAAGCTCGCGAACTGCTGGTACCAACTCCGTGGGAACCTCCATGAACGTTTGGCCATTGGTCCAAAATGCCGCTTCATCTTCAGCAAGCGCTTCATCTTCCGTTTGGCTTTCGTAATGCGCTAGCACTTTGGCTACCCGTTCATTGTCCCAACCTGGAGGAAAAACATTCATTTTCATCTTCGACTTCGTCCTCACTAACACGGTGCTCGTAGATGTGCGGAACATCTGTTCTCGGATCGGTGAAAAATCGTATGTTCACGGACCCACGCTTCTATGTTCCCGGCTAACGATCCGCCTAGGTTAAGCTTGAATTTCGATAAATTCGCTGTAAGAAAGTGGTTGAGGTACAGGCGCACCTTCTTCCTTGATGCCTTCAAGATGAAACTCAATGGCTTCGTGAATCAGTCGAAGTACCTCTTCCGCTGTTTCTGCCGCGGCGATGCAGCCGGGCAGATCAGGGACGTATGCGCCGAAACTACTGGCACCCCTTTCAATGACAACCATGTAACGCATGTAATTACCTCACTTGATCCCGGCCTGCTTCAATACGTTGTTCAGTGTACCTGGCGGGACATCAACGCTTGACTTTCCGGAAACCGTGACCGTTCCCGGTTTCGTTGGATGGTGGAACTGACGATGGCTACCTTTCTGGCGAACCTGAATCCAGCCGTCAGACTCAATCCGGGCAATAAGATCTTTGACTTTCATCTTGATGCACCGCCGGGAAAAAGGGGCATGGATTACTTAGACGAAAGGTTGAAAAGCAATTGAGCCTGGCCCCTTTTCCCTCTTAGGCTTTTTTCAATTGCTTAAGTAAGCCGCTATATTCCGCATGAGTTCCCGCCCAGAACCAAACGATTTTCTCACCGTTCAGAGTTCCGACTGCTCTGTAATCTTTGGTGATTCGCACGGAGTAAACTGGTAGGCTTGAATGGACTCTCTTGAAGTTCAAACTTGGGTACCAGGGATCGTCACGAAATAAAGTATAGGCATCCTTCGCTTTGTCTTGAATATCCCGCGGCAATGCACGAAAGCATTTCCAGAACTTTTCGGTGGCTCTGGAAATCACAGCTTATTCGGGTCGAGTTCTGTTGTCATACCTTGCGCTTCCTCCCGCAAAGCCTCGGCAGCCATCTGGGCCAAAACGTCCTCTGATTCAGAGAAAAGTTTATCCCATTTTCTTTCTGATTCGATCTCGTCAAGAAGTGTTCTGGCAAGAATGTTTTGCTCTAAGGCAGGGAGCTTTGAGGCGACGTCAAAAGCTTTCTCAAGCAAGCTAGTCATGGCACTCTTCTCTTACTTCACATTTCGATGATGAAAGAAAAGGGCTCTGACCCCTTTTCTCCTCTGACCCCTTTTCTCCCTTTTCTCACTCCGGCTCGCGCACTCGCGCCAATGCGACGTGGCACACCGCAGTATAGATCGAACCGGCCTCGCTGTGCAGACGCGTATTGCCGAGCAACCGATCGGCCCGCTTGATCTTATGGCGGAGCGAGGCGCCGCCCCCAAAACGCCGGCCCACGTCGGTCAGCGTCAGCCGCGGGCCGGCGATGCACGAGGCGACCGCCTCGAACAGCGTCGCCAGGCGGCGCGCATGGATGTGCGTTAGCAACGGGCTCAGGCATTGGCGTAAGATAGTGATCGCATGCATGGGGCGGTTCCTGACGGGTTTGGTCGCTTGTCAGCTAACCATACAACCCCATGCATGCTCAATCCCGGTTTCGGAAGGCGCGCTCAGGCGCTTGTTTTTTCTTGGAAAGTTCTGGGGATACCTCAGGCACTGACCCCTTTTCCTGATCCGCCTTTTCCCGCCCTTCCCGCTTATAGTAGAGGCTTCTTGTCTCTTTGTATGTTATTAAGCATATCGCCATGTTCCTTTTTGGTTCTTAATGATTTTTCCTCAAATCCGCGGCGATGATTGGATTCGCGAGCAGCAATATCATTGGCCTTGTCGAGTTGCCGACTCATATCTTCGGCTAAGCCTTTCATATCTTCGTTATGCTTTAGCAAAACTTGAGTCTGGTGATATTGGGAGTCGATTAATTCATTAACGGATATGTTAAGGCGGTCCGATAAGTCAATAAGGGAAGATGAGATGCTATCCTTTAAATCATATATTGCATCGCCGAGCGACCGAAAACCCTCATACAGCAGTCTATTTGTCTTACGCTGCTCATAAATTGTAGAAAAATGAAAGTTCTTCTGAGCCTTTCTGACGATTCTGACTAAGCGCTCGGCAGTTGGTCTTGCATCAGGTAGTTTGCTATTAGCCAAGGTGAAAGAAGGGACCTTAGTCGGAAGCAATAGAGATGCTTGTAGCATAGAAGAATTATAAGAATTAGCGTCGTGACTGATCCGCGCTAAACCTTGATGATATGCGGCTAGTTTATTTGTTGCATTTTCAATCTGATCCCAAAAAGGCGCGAAGACTCCTTCTTCAAATTCATACTCCGCCAAATCCAAATGCTTTTCAGCTTCTGCTATAAAGGCGGGCATGCGTAAAGCTGTTGCCCGAGAAGAACTTAGCAAAGAAGCCAAATGAATTTTCAATATAGATTTGCTGTCTTCATGGGCTTGTATCCTATCTTTTTCCGCTCTCCGGTCATATTCTTCTTTCGCTCGCCGATCAGATTCTTCTTTCGCTTTTCGGTCGGCTTCTTCTTTCATCGCCGAAATTACTTGAATAAGGCCAATCAGCGCGCCTAATAAGATGCCAGCTTTCATCATCCAGAACATAACGGCGTCACCTGTTCTAGCCTCCGAAGCTACTGCTACAACCAGGCCAGGGACGAAGCCTACGACCAAGCCTACTGCTCCGCCAAGCAGAGCTAAAAAAATCAACGCAATAAGCGCCAAAAAAATGGGCATCTTTCCGGCCATGTGCTGTTTCTTCCTGTTGAGCCTAATGCTTTTCTTAGACGGATGCCGGTGTTGAGCGTGCCAGACAGATTCTGTCTACCTCAAGATCTCCCAGCCTCCCCGAGCCCGATCTCCCCCCGCGCGTCCCGCCTCAGTCCCCAAGAGCCTAGCGCACGCCCCCCAACCCGTCAACCCACGCGGAAAAATTCGTGTCTCTCCGTAACAATAGCTTAACAAATCAAGTATAAAGGCACCCGCTGTCCACGACGCCGCAGGCCCTCCGGGCGGCCCGCAATCGTCGTTCGGGCAGGATCGAACCGGCACCTGCCGCAGACCGACGCATGACGGGCGGCCGGCGCTCGAAAAGGAAACAATCGGTTGCGATGCCGGGAAGCGCGCGAAAAACCGTTCCGGACCGGCCGAGAGCCGGGAAACACCGCGGAAAATGCCGCTCCCACCCAAGTGACCGCCTGTCGGTCCTCCTGTAACTGGCTGATTCGTCAGTGCCGCGGCTTAAGTCAATGCCATTCGGGCCTGACCCCAGGACTGGAAGTGATGGACCCAACATTCGACAACGAATCTCTCCATACCAGGAGGGATCACGGGATGGTTCCAGTGTGCGCCGGCAAATGCAATCAATGCCGCCTCGTCCTCCCACTGAGAAATCATTGCGTACTCATCGGGCGTCCATTTCGATGGCTGAAGAATAGCGACCGAAATAAAGCCCGGAGCCGCATGAACTGCGTGAACGGAAATCGACGAAAACTTTTCCTCGAATTCCCGTCTGAGATCTGGATCGATGCGAACGCGAAATACTCTTGTGATAGCCACGGCCTTTAAATCATTGTCCCAAATCCGGGAATTGCTCACACAAAGACACAAAGAGCACAAAGAAAAACAAATTATTGAAGGCGTTGGGCCGACCACCGCGCGGGTGACCTGCTCGATCTACATATCACGTTGAAAATCTTTGTGATCTTTGTGTCTCTGTGTGAGAACTGCTTTTTCCAGGTTTACGCATTAGGCCTCACAAGCGCCCGAGGGCCTTGATCATTACTCCGCCCGCTGACCTCGGGGCGCAGAGCGCCCGACACACGCGTGACACCGCTAGAGCGGTGTCACGAGGCTGGGGTGGGCGGACTTACGATCAAGGCCCGCCCGAGCAAGGAACAACACTAATCCGGCGTGCGCGTGCACGAATCCCGATCGCACCACTGCGGTCGACGCGCACGCCGGATAGATCAACCCTCGCGCGCCTTGACCGTCTTGCGCTCGATCTTGGCCCGCTGCAGCATATCCTTGAGCACGGCGTCGTAGGCCTGGCGGCCCATCAACTGGCTGAGCATGGCGGCGGGGTCGGGGGCGCCGGGCTTGGGGGCGGGCTCGACCTTGCCATCCTCGACCTTGGTCACCCGCACGATGGCGGCGTCGCCGTCCTCCAGGGTGGCGGTCCCGACGCTGGCCCCGCCCGCGGGCGGGACCGGGAGCGTGAAGGCGAGGGTGCGCACCGGGGCCGGGACCTTGGGGTCGGTCCGGCCGATCAGCCCCCCCTCCTCCACCTTGGTATCGCCCGCCACCGCCGCCCAGTCCGCGCCGCCGCGCAGTTTCTCCGCCCCGGTAGCCGCTTCGGCCGCCGCTGCCTTTTTCGCACGCTCTTTGCGCAAATCGGCCGCAATCTCGTCGCGCACCTCCGCCAGCGGGCGGGCGGACGCCTCGCGGTGGTCCACCACCCGCAGTACCACCGTCTGCAAGACCTCCTTCTCGGGCTCGATCAGGTCGCTGTTGCGGTGTTCGTTCAGAACCTCTTCGCTGAAGGCGGCGTCGGTCACCTTGGGGTGCTTGAGGACACCCTCGCCACCCTTGCGCCCCACCCAGTCGCTCTGCTGAACCTCCAGACCCAGTTCCTTGGCGGCCGGTGCCAGGCTGTCGGACGTTTCATAGACCAGGTTCGGCAGGCGTTCCCCCAGGTCGTAGAAGAGTGCCTCGGCCTTCTGCTTTGCCACTTCGCCGCGCAGTTGCTCCTGTACCTCGGCGAAGGGCTTGAGCGCCGCGGGCGTGATCGATTCCACCTCGATCAGGTGATAACCGAAGCGCGAGCGCACCGGTTCGCTGACCTCACCGACCGGCAGGGCAAAGGCGGACTGCTCGAAGGCGGGGTCCATGATGCCCTTCTCGATCTCGCCCAGGGACCCGCCCTGACTCGCGCTCCCCGGGTCCTTCGAGACGGCCTTGGCGACCACGTCGAAGGCCTCCCCGTCCGCGAGGCGCTTGCGCACCCCCTCAATCTCCGCCAGCACCGCCGCGGCGGCCGCCGCATCGGCGTCCGGGGGCACCGTGAGCAGGATGTGCCTGACGCGGCGCCGCTCGGGCTGACCGAAACGGGCCTGATTGGCGTCGTAGACCCGACGGATGTCCTCCTCGGCGACCGTGGTCCTACCCGCGAGGGCGGCGGCGTCAAGGACCAGATAGTCGAGCTTAACCTGTTCGGGGACCTCGAAGCGCGCGGCGTTGGCCTCGTAGTAGGCGCTGATCGCCTGATCGTCGATGGGCTCATCGGTCAGAAAGCGGCTGACCGGGACCCGCAGCCAGGCCAGCTCGCGTTGTTGCCCGACCAGGCGCTGATACTGTTCGCGCTCCGCCTGAGTGACCAACTCGCTGCCGGCGACGGCCCGTATGAGTTGGGTGCCGACGATCTCCCGGCGCTGTTGGGCCTCGAACATCGCGGGCGAAAGCCCTTGATATTTAAGGACCTGCTCATAGGCCGCGGGGTCGAATCGCCCGTCGCGCTGGAACGCCGGTTCGGCCATGATGCGCCCGCGCAGTTCCTGGTCCGAGACCCGCAGACCCATGCGCGCGGCGACATCGGTCAGCAAGGTCTCACGAATCATCTCGTCCAGGACCTCCAGGCGCAGGCGCTTGTCATCGTACTGGGCCGGGTCATAGGCAGCCCCCCGGCGTTCGCGCAGTTGGATGCGCGCGTTCTGGACGCGTTGGTCCAGGTCCCGCTCGGTGATCTCATGCCCGTTGACCAGGGCCGCCACCGGCTCGCCCCCCCCGCCCACATAGGACTGAATCCCCCAGAGGGCGAACGGAATACTGATCAGGATGATGATGACCCAGGCAAACCAGCCCTTGGCGCGATCATGGATTTGCTGCAGCATGTCTCGATACTCGAACGGGGCCCGGAAGGGACGACTTGGGCACAAATGAAAACGGGGTATCCGTGACGGATACCCCGCTTTTTTCGGGTTGGCGGAGCGGACGGGGCTCGAACCCGCGACCCCCGGCGTGACAGGCCGGTATTCTAACCAACTGAACTACCGCTCCAAAACTATCCGCCACACGACGCCTCCCGGCTGGGTGACGCAGGGCTTGGTGGGTGCTGCAGGGATCGAACCTGCGACCCTCGCCTTGTAAGGGCGATGCTCTCCCAGCTGAGCTAAGCACCCCGCATGGGTACCCTGAGAGTGACCGGGTGAGCGCTACCTGGTGGGGCACCTCGACAACGGAAGATTATTGTATCGCATCCTTGAGGGCCTTTCCAGCCTTGAAACCTGGGGTCTTGGAGGCCGCGATCTCGATGGCGGCGCCGGTCTGGGGATTGCGCCCCGTGCGCGCCGCCCGCTCCTTGACGGAGAAGGTGCCGAAACCGATCAGGGACACCGTGTCTCCGTTCTTCAGGGCCAACGCAATTTCTTCAGTCAAGGCATCCAAGGCCCGGCCGGCGGCCGCCTTTGGGATATCACCCGCCTCAGCCATCTTCTCGATCAGATCCGACTTATTCATTTTTCCCCCAATGTCATGGCTACTGTTCCGCAATTACACATTGCCCACGGTTGCTGTCCGTTACCCCGGCCCCTGCCGAGAGGCTCCGGTGACCGCGACCGGGGGCGCTGTGCCCACGCCCGAATGCTAAGGCGGAAGTCCGTGGCGGAGCAACCGGGTTTTGACCGACAGCACCGAAAATCCGCAAAAAAGCCTAATGACGCGTCCGCACCGGTTGCTCGCGGGTCGCATCGGACGCCTTCTCCGGTGGCTCATCCTTGGGACTGGCACCGTCGCCGCCCTCCGCGGCAACATCGATCAGCTCAGGCCTGCGGGTCAGGGCGATGTCCAGGACCTCGTCGATCCAACGCACCGGACGAATGTCCAGATGCTGCTGGATGTTTTTTGGGATCTCGGTGAGGTCGCGCTCGTTCTCCCGCGGGATGATAACCGTATCGATGCCGCCCCGGTGGGCCGCCAGCAACTTTTCCTTGAGGCCCCCGATCGGCAACACCTCGCCGCGCAGGGTAATCTCACCGGTCATGGCAACGTTGGAGCGGACCGGGATCTTGGTCAGGGCCGACACCAGGGCCGTGCACATCGCAACGCCGGCGCTGGGGCCATCCTTGGGTGTCGCCCCCTCCGGGACGTGGATATGCACATCGAAGACGTTGTGGAAATCGGGGGCGATCCCCAGGGCGTCGGCGCGCGCCCGCACGACGGTCATGGCGGCCTGGATGGACTCCTGCATCACGTCCCCGAGTTGACCGGTGTAGGTGAACTTGCCCTTACCGGGGACCAGGGCGGACTCGATGCGCAGGAGTTCCCCGCCCACCTCGGTCCAGGCGAGCCCGGTCACCTGCCCGACCTGGTCGAACTCGTCCGCCCGGCCGAACCGGAAGCGCTGCACGCCCAGGTACTTTTCCAGCGACTTGGCAGTGACGACGGTCGCCGTGTCGCGCTTCTTCAGCAGGACCTCTTTGACCACCTTGCGGCAGATCTTGGACAGTTCGCGCTCCAGATTGCGGACCCCGGCCTCACGGGTGTAGTAACGGACGATGTCGCGCACGGCCGACTCCCGAATGACCAGCTCCCCGGACTTCAGCCCGTTGTGCCTGGTCTGCTTGGGGATCAGGTAACGCTCGGCGATGGCGATCTTCTCGTCCTCCGTATAGCCGGAGAGACGGATCACCTCCATGCGGTCCAGGAGCGCCGGGGGGATATTGAGCGTGTTGGCGGTCGCGACGAACATCACCTCGGAGAGGTCGAAGTCCACCTCCAGATAGTGATCGTTGAAGGTGTGGTTCTGTTCCGGGTCCAGCACCTCCAGCAGGGCGGAGGCCGGATCACCCCGGAAGTCCATCGCCATCTTGTCGATCTCATCGAGCAGGAAGAAGGCGTTGCGTGACGCGACCTTGGAGAGGTTCTGAATGATCTTGCCCGGCAGCGCGCCGATATAGGTACGGCGGTGCCCGCGGATCTCGGCCTCGTCGCGCACCCCGCCCAGAGACATGCGCACGAACTTGCGGTTGGTGGCGCGCGCGATGGATTGGCCCAAGGAGGTCTTGCCCACGCCCGGCGGGCCGACCAGACACAGGATGGGCCCCTTGAGCTTACGCACCCGCTGCTGCACGGCCAGGTATTCCAGGATTCGTTCCTTCACCCGCTCCAACCCATAGTGGTCCTTGTCCAGGACCTGCTCGGCGACCCGGATATCGTTGCGGATGCGCGTGCGCGCCTTCCAGGGCACGCTGACCAGGGTGTCGACATAGTTGCGCACCACCGTCGCCTCGGCGGACATGGGCGACATCAGCTTCAACTTCGCGAGCTCCGCCAGGGCCTTGGTCTTGACCTCCTTGGGCATCCCGGCGTGTTCGATCCGCTTGGCCAACTCCTCGATCTCGTTGGGCGCCTCGTCGAGTTCCCCCAATTCCTTCTGGATCGCCTTCATCTGTTCGTTGAGGTAATACTCGCGCTGGTTCTTCTCCATCTGGCGCTTGACCCGTCCGCGGATGCGCTTCTCCATCTGCAGGACGTCGTTCTCCGCCTCCATGAGGCCCATCAGGTGCTCGATCCGCGCCTGGATGTCGGTCATCTCCAGGACCCGCTGCTTCTCGTCGAGCTTCAGCGACATGTGCGCCGCCATGGTGTCGGCCAGTCGTCCGGCCTCATCGATGCCGGCGAGCGAGGTCAAGACCTCGGGCGGGACCTTCTTGTTGAGCTTCACATACTGGTCGAACAGGGCGACCGCGGAACGGATCAGCACCTCCTGTTCGCGCTCATCGGCCGCCAGGGTCTCCGGCAAGGGCTCGAACAGGGCCGAGAAGGACTTGTCGGTGGTCAGAAAACGCGTGATGCGCGCCCGCCGGTTACCCTCCACCAGGACCTTGACCGTGCCATCCGGGAGCTTCAGGAGCTGCAGGATATTGGCCAGGGTACCGATTTGCTGGAGGTCATTGGGCCCCGGGTCATCGACGTCCGCGCTTTTTTGGGCGACCAACAGGATCTGCTTGTCGTTGGCCATGGCCCCGTCGAGCGCCCTAATCGACTTGTCGCGGCCGACGAACAAGGGGATGACCATGTGCGGATAGACCACGACATCGCGCAGCGGCAGGACCGGTACCTCCGGGGAGGCGGTAGAGGGGGATCGCGAAGATTCTTGCTGTGCCATTGACACTCTCGGTGCTGATGCGCTCGTGGGACGGCTGCTGACCGGCGCGGCGGCCTGAAACCGGACCGACGTGAAGGTCCGGAGCGAGGCGCCGCCGGTGCGACCGACTTATGACGTGATAGTTACAGAATCAGGGCAAACCGGGCCCAGTTCAACACGGTGGCGTCAAAGGCGTCAGGGCGTCCCGCCCCGCGACCTTGGTCAGCGGGAGCGGCAGGCCCCGCCCGCGACTGGCGGGCACTCAAGGATCAATCTCCGGAAGCGGCCTGCTTTTCGACCAGGCCTTCGTAGATCAGATAGGGCTTGTTCTCGCCCATGATGACCGAGCCGTCCAGGACCACCTTGCACACGCTTTTCATCGACGGCAGGTCAAACATGGTGTCGAGCAGCACCTGCTCCATGATGGTCCGCAGGCCCCGGGCGCCGGTCTTGCGGTCCATGGCCTTCTTGGCGATGCAGCGCATGGCATCATCGCGCAGTTCCAGTTCCACCCCTTCCATCTCGAACAGGCGTGCATACTGCTTGACCAGGGCGTTCTTGGGCTCGGTGAGGATGCGCATCAGGGCCGCCTCGTCGAGTTCCTCCAGGGTCGCCATCACCGGCAGACGGCCGACGAACTCCGGGATCAGCCCGTAGCGGATCAGGTCCTCGGGCTCTACCGCGGCGAGTAATTCACCGATCTGGCGCTTGTCGTCCTTGCTGTGGACGTCGGCATTGAAGCCGATCCCGCCCTTGCGGGAGCGTTGCTGTATGACCTTATCCAGACCCGCGAAGGCCCCGCCGACGATGAACAGGATGTTGGAGGTATCGACCTGGAGGAACTCCTGCTGCGGGTGCTTGCGACCGCCTTGGGGCGGCACCGAGGCGACGGTCCCCTCGATCAGCTTGAGCAGGGCCTGCTGGACACCCTCACCGGAGACATCGCGGGTGATCGACGGGTTGTCGGACTTGCGCGAGATCTTGTCGATCTCGTCGATATAGACGATACCGGTCTGGGCCTTCTCGACGTCGTAGTCGCACTTCTGGAGCAGCTTCTGGATGATGTTCTCGACGTCCTCCCCCACGTACCCGGCCTCGGTCAGCGTGGTCGCGTCGGCGATCGTGAAGGGGACATTGAGCAGCCGCGCCAGGGTCTCCGCCAGAAGGGTCTTGCCCGAACCCGTGGGACCGATCAGCAGGATGTTGCTCTTGGCGATCTCGATCTCTTCCTTGGCCTCGGAGACCTCTAAGCGCTTGTAATGGTTGTAGACGGCGACCGAGAGCACCCGCTTGGCATACTCCTGGCCGATGACGAACTCGTCCAGGCTCTCCTTGATTTCGCGCGGCTTGGGCAGTTTGCTGGTGGCGTCCCCGACCCCCTCCTGCATCTCCTCGCGGATGATGTCGTTGCACAGCTCGACACATTCGTCGCAGATGAACACGGAGGGGCCGGCGATGAGCTTACGAACTTCGTGCTGACTCTTGCCGCAGAACGAACAGTAGAGGAGTTTGCCCTCGTCGCTCTTACCGTGGTTGCTTCCACTCATCGGGGATGACACTCCGTCAGTCGGTTGGCGATCGGACCCCGGGGGGACCAATCGATGCTGCGTCAATCATAACGCTTTGAGTCCGTATGGCAAGACGGTAATATGGCCGGGATTGCGGGCGGGTTGGCGAAAACCGCACAAGCGACCCGCGACCCCGCGCGCCGGGCAGGCAAGCCGACGCGCTCAGAGCTTGCCGAGCGACGGACCCCGCTCGGTCAGTACCTTGTCGATCAGACCATAGGCCTGGGCCTCGTCGCCGCCCAGGAAGCGGTCGCGCTCCGTATCGTCGGCGATCTTCTCGATCGGCTGGCCGGTGTGGTGGGCAAGGATGCCGTTGAGCCGATCGCGCAGCAGGAGGATCTCGCGGGCATGGATGTCGATGTCGGTCGCCTGCCCCTGAAAACCACCCAGCGGCTGATGGATCATCATCCGTGAGTTGGGCAGGCAGTAGCGCTTGCCCGCGGCCCCGCCGGCCAACAGGAGTGCGCCCATGCTCGCCGCCTGACCGACGCACAGGGTGCTCACGTCCGGACGGACGAAACACATGGTGTCGTAGATGGCCAGTCCCGCGGTCACCGAACCGCCGGGGGAATTGATATAGATATGGATGTCCTTGTCCGGATTCTCGGACTCCAGAAAGAGCATCTGGGCGACTACCAGGTTGGCCATGTAGTCCTCCACCGGCCCGACCAGGAAGATGACCCGCTCCTTCAGCAGTCGCGAATAGATGTCGAACGAACGCTCGCCGCGCGCCGTCTGCTCGATGACGATCGGCACCAGCCCCAGGCCTTCCGGCCTCCACTGCGTGCGACTCACGGGCTTGATCATGCTGTCTACTCGTCTCTCATCTACGCAATCGATCCGTCCACGCGGCATCTGGACGGGTAACGTCCGCGACGCCGCGCAGCACGGGCTCTAGATCCCCGCGGTAGCAACCGACGCCGGGTCGGTCAACTGCGCGAAACTCAATTCTTCGTCCTCGACCGTCACCTGGCTCAGCACCCACTCCACCACCTGATCCTCCAGGACCAGGGACTCGACGGGGGCCAGGCGCTTGCGATCGGCATAGTAATGGTCCACCACCTCCTTGGGGTCTTCGTAGGTGGACGCCAACTCCTCGATCGCGGCACGGACTCGGCTCGGTTCGGCCCTGATCCCGTTGTGCCTGATCAATTCGCCGATGACGAGCCCCAGGACGACCCGGCGCCGCGCCGGCTCCTCGAACAGAGTATCGGGCAGGTCCAGCGTGGGCGCACCGATGGTCTCACGCATCTGCCCCTTGAGGGCGCGGACCTCCTCCGCCAGCAAGACCTTGGGGATCTCCACCTGGTGCGACGCCACCAGCAGGTTCATCACCGCCTCCTTGGTGCGGGCCTGGATGCGGCCCTTCAATTCGCGCGCCATGTTCGCGCGCACATCGGCACGAAACCGCTCGACCTCACCGTCCGCCACCCCGAAGGCGCGGGCGAAGGCCTCGTCCACCGCGGGCAGTTCCGGGGCCGCGACGGCATCGACGGTGACCTCGAAGCGCACCGCCCGCCCGGACAGCTCGGCACGCTGGTAGCCGTCCGGAAAACGCAGGTCGAGGGTGCGCGTCTCACCCGTGCCGGCCCCGATGAGCCCGTCCTCGAAGCCGGGGAGCATGCGTGCGGCGCCGATCTCCACCGGCACCGCGGCGGCCGTGCCGCCCGCGAAGGGCTCGGACTCACCCTCCAGGGTCCCGGTAAAGGAGACGGTCAGCCGGTCCCCGCTCTGCGCCGGACGCTCGACCGGGACCCAGGTCTTGCGCTGCACGCGCAGCCGCTCGATCATCGCCTCCAGGTCCGCGTCGGTGATCTCGCTCACCGGCCGCTTGACGACCTGACCCGTCAGGGGCGCCAGTTCAACCTGGGGCAGCACCTCGAAGGTCGCGGTGAATCCGTAGCGCTGCGCGGCCGGATGCACCTCGGGCTCGATGTGGGGCGCTCCGGCGAGGCGCAGCGAGCGCTCGGCGACCGCCGAGGCGAAGCTCGACTGCATCAGGTCACCGAAGACCTCGCGCTCCACCTGGTTCGCAAACCGTTGGCGCAGCAGCTTCAGCGGCACCTTGCCCGGGCGGAATCCCGGAAGACGAACGCTGCGGACGAGCTCGTGAAGCCGCTTTTCGACCTGCTCCTGAATCGCTTCGCTTGGGAGGTCGACGCGCATCCGCCGCTCCAGACCCTCTCCCGTCTCCACCGTTACTTGCATACGTCTCGTCTCCCACCGTCACGGCCATCGTCGGCAAAACCGGCTGGAACCCAGCGCCTGTCCCACGCACCATGGGCCATGCGGGCGACTGACCGACCGGCTTCAAAAGCCCGATAGTATAGCCCGGCCAGCGCCCAGGGTCCAAGCCCCAGGCCCCGGCTCAGATCACCTTGGAGAACCCGATAGGACCGGATTTGTTCGCCAGATAGGCATCGAAGGCCATACAGATGTTGCGCACCAGGAGGCGTCCGCGCGGCAGGATGCGGATGGTGCCGTCCTCGATCTGGAGCAGTCCATCGCCGACCATGACCTCCAGGCGTTTCAAGGCATCCGCGAAATAGTCCGCGAACACGATGTCCCAGGCGGTCTCCACGGCCGGCATGGAGAGTTGGAAGTTGCAGATCAGCCGGGTGATGACATCGCGGCGGATCAGGTCGTCGCGATTGAGCGTCAGTCCGCGGAAAACCGGCAGGCGGTCGGCGTCGAGATCGGCGTAATACTCGTCGAGCTCGCGCCGGTTCTGCCCATAGGTGTTGTCCACCTTGCCGATGGAGGTGACCCCGAGCCCGATCAGGTCGCAGTCGGCGTGGGTGGAGTAACCCTGGAAGTTGCGATAGAGGGTACCGGCGCGCTGGGCCTGGGCCAGCTCGTCGTCCGGACGGGCGAAGTGGTCCATGCCGATATAGACATAGCCGGCCTCGCCCAAGCGCGCGATGGTGCTCTGCAGAATTTCAAGCTTGACCTCCGGGGCCGGCAGGTCGGTCTCGTTGATGCGCCGCTGGGCCTTGAAGCGCGTCGGCAGGTGGGCGTAGTTGAAGACCGAGATGCGGTCCGGGGTCAGCTCGATGATGCGGTCCAGGGTGCTGAGGAAGCTCGCCGCGGTCTGCAGCGGCAGGCCGTAGATCAGGTCGAGGCTGATGGAGCGGAAGCCCTGGGCGCGCGCCGCATCCAGGACCTCGAGCGTCTCGGCCTCGGTCTGGATGCGATTGACCGCCGCCTGGACGCGCGGGTCGAAGTCCTGCACCCCCAGGCTCATGCGATTGAAGCCGATGCGCCGCAACAGGGCGACGGTCGCGGCATCCGCCTCGCGCGGGTCGATCTCGATGGAGAATTCGCCGACGGCATCGTCCGCCAGGGTGAAGTGGCGGCGGGTCTGATCCATCAGCCCCTGCATCTGGTCGTGGCTCAGGAAGGTCGGGGTGCCGCCGCCCCAGTGGAGTTGCTCGACGACCCGGTGGCGGTCGAAGAGCGCCGACTGCATCGCGATCTCCTTGTGCAAGCGCTCCAGATAGGGCGGGGCCAGGCTGCGGTCCTTGGTGGCGATCTTGTTGCAGGCACAGTAAAAACAGACCGTATCGCAAAACGGCAGGTGAAAATACAGCGACAAGGGCCGCCCGCTCAGGTTGCTGCGCGCACAGGCAGCCTTATAGGCGGCTTCGTCGAAGCGCTCGTCGAACTCCACCGCCGTCGGGTAGGAGGTGTAACGGGGGCCGCTCTGGTCATAGCGGCGGATCAGGCCCAGGTCAAAGGAGATACCCTGTTCCATCGATTCTACCCTCAAGTGTCTGAAATGGTTGCGAAGCCCGCGGATCGAGCGGACGCGGCGGCGGGGCCCGGGACCGCCGGATCGCACCGATCGGCCAGGGCACTGAAGTGACCACGCTGCTGTGCATGATCAGGCTGTGGTGCAATGGTGGCGGACTGCGGCCTGGCCACGGCGTCCCCGGGGGCCCTTCGTGGACTCAAGGCTTGGACTCAAGCCTCCTCGAACGCACTCTGGTGCAGGGTGAGTTGCTCACGGGTCAACAATAACACGCCCTCCCCGCCGCGCTCGAACTCGAGCCAGGTCCAGGGCACCCGCGGCAGGCGCCGCTCCAGTTCCTGCGCCGCGTTGCCGACTTCCAGGATCAGGATGCCCCCCTCGCTCAAGTGGCGGCTGGCCTCCAGCAGGATCAGCAGCACCAGGTCCAGTCCGTCCTCCCCCCCCAGCAGGCCCAGTGCCGGCTCGCGGTGGTATTCGGGGGGGAGCGCCGCGAGTTCCGCGCGCGCGACATAGGGCGGATTGGAGACGATGACGTCATAGCGCTGACCCGCCAGCGCGTCGAACAGGTTCGACTCCAGGACCCGCACCCGATCCCCCACCCCGTGGCGCGCCACGTTGCGGCGGGCGACCTCCAGGGCCGCGGGCGAGATATCGACCAGATCGACGTCCGCATCCGGCAGAAAGAGCGCCGCGGCGATCCCGATACAACCGCTGCCGGCACACAGATCCAGCACCCGCCCCACCCGTGCGGAGTCGATCCAGGGATCGAAGCCGGCCTCGACCAGTTCGGCGATCGGGGAACGGGGCACCAGCACCTGGTCGTTGACCTCGAACGCCAGCCCGGCGAACCAGGCGCGCCCGGTGAGATAGGCGGCCGGCACCCGCTCGGTGATCCGCCGCTCGATCAGATCCGCCACGCTCACGCGCTCGGCCGGGGTCAGACGGCACTCCCGAAAGGCCGGCGGCAGCCCGGGTTCCAGCTCCAGGCAACTCAAGACCAGTTGCGCCGCCTCGTCCAGGGCATTGTCCGTCCCGTGGCCGAACCAGAGCCCGGCCCGGTTGAACCGGGTCGCCCCCCAGCGGATATAGTCTTGGATCGTAATCAACCCGTCAGGCTGTTCGGCCATCGCGATGCGCTTCCCGGTAGGTGCGGTTACCCGGCTGGCTGGCCGGTCCCGCGACGCCCGCGGGAAGCCGTCAAGCATATCACCGCGTCGCGTTTGGCACCCGCTCGACTGCAGGTGCGGGGTGCGATCAGAACTGATGTGTTAACGCACATATCGTAGGGTACAGCGACCGGACGTTCTCACGGATCGGGCGTCGTTGTCGTTGTCGTAATCGTGGTCGGATTATTCGATTACGACAACGATAACGCCAACGGACCCGCGATCTCGGTCACCACATCAGTTCTGATCGCACCCGCCCTTTGGCCGGACGGTGCGGGAGGCGCTGACCCGGCCGGGCGCAATCCCCCCGCGGCGCGACCACTCAGGCGGCGCGACGCTTCCCGGGGGGCGCCTCGGCCGCTTCGGGGCGCGCCGCCTTGGCGCGCTCGATGCGTCCCCGCTCGACCAGGTCCGCCAGGGTAATACCACTCAGAAAGTGGAAGATTTCATCGCTGAGCTGGTCCCACAACTGGTGGGTCAGGCACGGCTGCCCCGCCCGGCAGTTCTCACGGCCGCCACAGCGGGTGAACTCCACCCACTCGTCGACGGCGCAGATGATGTCGGCAATGGACACCTCGGTGGCGGGCCGCCCGAGGTAGTAGCCGCCGCCGGGGCCGCGGACCCCGCGTACCAACTGTTTGGCGCGCAAGGCGGCGAACAGTTGCTCGAGGTAGGACAGGGAGATCCCTTGATTGACCGAAATGTCCGCCAGGGTCACCGGGCCGTTGCCGGAATGCAGCGCCAGGTCGAGCATGGCGGTCACCGCGTATCTACCTTTCGTCGAAAGTCTCATCGTTGCGTACCTGTCAAGTGTGGGTTAAGCCCAGGGGTCGCGGCGAGGGCGGACGCGACTCTGAGTAAAGTAGTCAACAAAGCCGGAATTTCAATATGCCGTCAGTGTAAATCCGCCTAACGGTCCTTCGCAGCGGCGCGGCGCGGCCGCCTAACGCACCGGGAAGGGGGTGGACACCACGTCCGCCCGCTGGTCGCAGGCGCGAAAAAAGGCCGACTGCTCCGCCTGGCCCGCATAGACCCAGGGCCGCAGCCGATGGGCGGCGGCGAACTCGACCGCCTGACCCAGCAGTCGTCGGCCGAGCCCACGGCGCCGCCAATCCGGGTCCACAAAAACGCTGATATGGGCATTGCGCGGCGCCTGTGCAAAGGGCGCAAACCAACGCGCCAGGCTCCAGGCGACGATCACTTCGCCCTCCCAGGCGATGAAGCAGCGGGCGCAGGCGGGACGCTCGCGCAGCACCGCCAACAGATGCGACTGCTGGCCCCCCGCGGTCAGGACGCGCAGCCGTCTGAGTTCGGACAGGCTCAGACGCCGCAGCAGCTTGGATTCAAATCGGATGGCGGACTGGTCGGTCATGGCGCGTCCGGCCGTGACGACCGGGGTTGCGGGCCCTCGGCCCTAATCTGAGTCAGGTATTTTGCCACAGTGGGCGCTTGGGTTCACCCCTTTGGTGCACCGGCCCCAGCCGCGCCAGCGGGTCCTGCCGATAGAAGGCGCGCAGTTGGGCGTAGACCGCCGGGTACTGCGCGTCCAACAGGGCCGGAGTCTCGAAAAAGGCCTCGCTGGCGACCGCAAAAAACTCACCCGGCGACTCGGCGCCGTAGGGGTCGAGCGGGGTGTCCTGCCCCGCGTCCAGGCGCCGCCCCAAATCCGCGAAGGCGGCGGACAGGGCCTGCGACCAGGCCCCGCCCGACATGTCGGCGTGCAGCGGCGGGCGGCCATTGGCGACCCCGTCGCGCAGGTCGAGCTTGTGGGCCATCTCATGCACCACGACGTTGTAGCCGTCCAGTTCCAGGCCCGCCGCCACGTCCGCCCAGGACAGGATGACCGGCCCCCGCTCCCAGGCCTCCCCGCTCTTGACCTGATCGTCCACCCAGACCAGCCCGTCGGCGTCCATGTATTCTTGACCGGACACGAACTGCTCCGGATAGACGATCACCGCATACCAGCCGCGATACCAGTCGAGCCCCAACTCCAGGATCGGCAGACAGGCCTGCAGGGCGATGATCAGGCGCATCCGCGCGGTCAGGACCAGCCCTTGCACCGGCTCGAAGGTCTTGTCGCGCAGGAACAGCAGCGCCAGTTCGGCCAGCCGGGCGGCCTGCTCCGGGGGCAGCCCGGCCAGCAGCGGGAGCGCCGCCCAGGCCGCCGCCCGCTCGGCCGGGGCATAGCGCCGCCGCTGCCGCGCCAGGATGCGCCGCCGCCACCAGCCGCTCAGATAACCCATGACAGCCTCCGTCCTCTACAGGAACCTGGAAGCGGAGAATACACAATTACTCGGCCAAAGCTGCTCAGGTATGATCCGCACATGATGAAACGCACCCTGCTCACCCTGGCCGTCCTCGCCCTCGCGGCGGGCCTCGCCTGGCTCCTGTGGTTCTGGGAGCCGGTCCCCGCGCCCGGCTACCAACATCGCCCCCTGGCACTGGCCGCCCCGCCCACCGGCGGCGATTTCCGGCTCACGGCCAGCGGCGAAACCCTGGATCTGAAAGACCTGCGCGGCCAGGTGGTGCTGATCTATTTCGGCTACACCTGGTGCCCGGACATCTGCCCCACCAATCTGGCCTTCATTGCCGCCGCTCTCAAGGCCCTGACCCCCGAAGAACTGGCCCGCGTCCAGGTCCTGTTCATCAGTGTCGACCCGCAACGCGACGACCCCCGGCGGCTGGCCCAGTACGCCGGCTATTTCCACCCCAGGATCCGCGGCGTCACCGGCAGCGCGGACGAGGTCGCCGCCGCCGCACGGCGCTACGGGGCGGCCTACCGGCGGGTCGAACAATCCGACTCGGCGATGGGATATCTGGTCGACCACTCGGCCTACACCTATCTGGTCGACCCCCGCGGGGCACTGGTGCAGACCCTCGACCACGCCACCCCGCCCCCGGTCATCACCGCGGCCATCCGCAAACTACTTGAAGCCGGTTAGGAACCGTTGTCGTTGTCGTTGTCGTTGTCGTTGTCGTTGTCGTTGTCGAGATTATCGTAGCGTCCCCGATTACGATTACGACAACGACAACGCTCAGCGTCACCCACCCACCCGACAGGAGCCCCCTGCCATGTCCAGTCCCCGCGTCCGCCCCCTGTTCACCGTCGCCCTGCTCGCCCTGGCCCCCGTGGTCTGGGCCGCGGGCCCCGCCGCCGTCACCGTCAGCGACCCCTATGCCCGCGCCGTCCCGCCCGGCCAGCCCAACAGCGGCGTGTTCATGACACTACGCAATGCCTCCGACCAGCCCCGCGCCCTGGTCGCGGCCAAGAGCCCGGCGGCCAAGACGGTGGAGTTGCATACCCACACCAACGACGGCGGCGTCATGCGCATGCGCAAGATCGAGCGCATCGAGATCCCCGCCGGGGCGAGCGTGCAACTCAAACCGGGCGGCCTGCACGTCATGCTGATCGGCCTGAACGGCGACCTCACACCCGGCGGCACCGTGGCGCTCGACCTGTCATTCGACGACGGCAGCCAGGCCCAGGTCCAGGCCCCGGTACGCACCATCGAGACCGCGCCGATGGCGCCCATGGCCCACTGAGCCGGACGCGGACTCATTGTGGGAGCGGCTTCAGCCGCGACCGGCCTCGCCAACAGCCGCGGCGTCGCAGGTCACCGCGGCGTCGCGGCGCGACCACCGAAAACCCTCCGGGCGAGGCGAATGCCCCGCCAGGCGCGGGAAACTCAAGCGCGGATGACCTCCGCTACGGGAACGTGTTGACCACGGTCGCGCTGGTCCCGCCGCCGGGGTGCCCCATCCAGAAGGGCGGGTAATCGCCGGGGAAGGGGCGAGCCAGGGTGCTGGAGGGCGGTTCGCCGAAGACACTGCGATAGTGGGCAGCCAGGCGCCCAAGCTGGGTGAACCCGAGGTGATAGGCGAGCTCGGTGACCGTCGATTCCCCCGCGGCGCTTGCGAGCAGGGCTCGGCGCAGGGCATGCAGGCGCAGTTGCCGGATGAAGGTCCCCGGGGAGACGCCCAGATTCTCGCGAAAGGCATACTCCAGAGCGCGGGCGCCCACCCCCGCCGCGGCGCACAAACCGCCCAGGTCCAAAGTCGTCAGGTCCGCGTAGCGAATCGCCTCGATTGCGCGGTCGTAGCCGCGCCGTTGGCGGGACTTCCGTCTAGGCAAGGCACGGCACTCCGGCGGCAGGACGCGCGCCGCAAATCCCAGCACCAGTTCCCGCTCCAGGGCCACCACGGCGGCGGGGTATCGGAGCATCTCCGGCGACCCATGAACGCGAGCCAGGATCCCGTTCAGCCAACGACCCAGGCCCCGGACGGTCTCGGCACAGGCGGGCAGCACGCGTGCCGCAGCCCCGGCCTCCAGCAGTTCTACCTGCTCCGGGGGCAGGTGCCGGCACAGCAGCGACCGCTGCACCAGGAACAGCAGATGCTCTTGGCCCTGGTCAAGCATCGCCTCCAGCCCCGTGGGCAGGGTGACGGGCAACCCGCGCTCGTGCAAGGGCCGTCTGAAGTACGAGGTCTGACTGCCCGGCTTGACGGGTACCGCGCAGGCGAGCATCCCCTCGGGCGAGAGCGCCTGAACCCGAAACCGGGTCGCGCACGACTCGCGGTAAAGCATGCAGTTGGGCGTGGCGAGGAAGACCTTGCGGATCCGAAAGGACCCGCTGCCGAGCGGGGTGCCGATGACCTCCCAGGGCTGGCCGCTGCGCTCCCAGCAGCAGGGATCGTCGGTGTCCTGGATGCCGGCCAACGCCAACGGGGTGCCCCGCCCGCCCGTCGAATCGATCCCGGTCGAAGCTGCGCCCGAAAACACTGTGCCCACCTCCGTCTCTTTTCGCAAACTGAATAGCACCCTAGTGAAACGATAGGTATTCTCCGCCTCGGTGTCCCTGCGGCGACTGCCCGGTGCCCCGTCGGACGGGTCAACGAGCCCGCAACCGCGACCCTGGCGCACGCTGCCCAGCAGGCCCCGACATCCGAGATGGAACAAGACGATGCCGAAACCGACGGCATCGCAGCCCCGGCATCGGCACCGGTGTCAACGCTGAGCGGAAAGCGCGCCTGGCCCAGGCGTGACCGCACCTGTTCTCAACCTGAACCTAGAGAGGACTCACATGATGCAACAAGAAGATCCGCGGCGACAACGCCGTCGCCGCTTACTCGGCGCCCTCGGCCTGACCCTGACCGCGCTGGGAGCCCTGTCCTCCGCCGGGGCTGCCGACAAACCCAACATCCTGGTCGTCTGGGGCGACGACATCGGCCAGTCCAACATCAGCACCTACACCCATGGGCTGATGGGCTATCAGACCTCGAACATCGACCGCATCGCGTCTGAAGGCATGACCTTCACCGACCACTACGGCGAGCAGTCCTGCACCGCCGGGCGCTCCTCCTTCATCATGGGTCAGAGCGTGTTCCGCACCGGGCTCTCCAAGGTCGGCATGCCCGGGGCTGACGAGGGGATGCAGATCCAGGACCCGACCATCGCCGGCCTCTTGAAGGCACAAGGCTATGCGACCGGGCAGTTCGGCAAGAATCACCTGGGCGACAAGGATGCGATGCTCCCGACCAACAACGGCTTCGACGAGTTCTTCGGCAATCTCTATCACCTCAACGCCGAGGAGGAACCGGAGAACGAGGACTATCCGAAGGACCCCGAGTTCCGCAAACGCTACGGCCCGCGCGGCGTCATCCATTCCTGGGCACTGCCGGACGGCACCCAGAAGATCGAGGACACCGGCCCCCTGACCAGGAAGCGCATGGAGACGGTGGACGACGAAACGTCCGAGCGCGCACTCGGCTTCATCGAGGAGCAGACCAAGGCCGGCAAGCCCTGGTTCGTCTGGTGGAACGGCACCCGCATGCACTTCCGTACCCACGTCAAGCAGGAGCTGCGCGGCATCTCGGGGCAGGACGAATACTCCGACGGCATGGTCGAGCATGACCTGCACATCGGCAAGTTCCTCAAAAAACTCGACGCGCTGGGGATCGCCGACAACACCATCGTCTTCTACTCCACCGATAACGGCCCGCACATGAACACCTGGCCGGATGCGGCCATGACGCCCTTCCGCGGCGAGAAGAACACCAACTGGGAGGGCGGCTGGCGGGTCCCGGCGATGGTACGTTGGCCGGGGCACATCAAGGCCGGCACCTGGAACAACCAGATCGTCCATCACATGGACTGGCTGCCGACCTTCCTGGCCATCGCGGGCGCGCCCGACGTCAAAGAGAAGCTCCTCACCGGCTATCAGGCGAACGGCCGCGACTACCGGGTCCACCTCGACGGCTACAACATCCTGCCGATGTTGACCGGTGCGGTGAAGGACAGCCCGCGCAAGGAGATTTTCTACTTCT
>Ga0247840_10003858_pt1 | contig 24684 bp, 23 predicted proteins | sample LaCruzMarch2015__FD_192404 | JGI IMG/M metagenome (GOLD analysis project Ga0247840, IMG submission 192404) | Freshwater microbial communities from meromictic Lake La Cruz, Castile-La Mancha, Spain - LaCruzMarch2015_17m | ecosystem: Environmental > Aquatic > Freshwater > Lake | place: Spain...
CGGCCAGAAGTTGGGCATCCGTCATCGGCGCGCCGCTCCATCCCGCGTAGCTGAAATAGGCCTCCGACCAGCTCGGGAAATAGCCGATCAGGTGGCGGCCGCTTGAAACGATCGGCGAAGGGCTCGGTGCTGGCGTCGGTGTGGCCGTGGGCGACGGCGTTGGTGTCGCGGTTGGCGCGGGCGTAGGCGTGGCGGTTGGCGCTGGTGTGGCTGTCGGTACGGGCGTCGGCGTTGGCACCGGAACAGGCGAGCTTCCGTTGAATATGATGTTCGCAGGCGGAGTGCGCAGGTTGCCGGGCGAAGCCACAAACCCGAATCCCACCTTTCCCCCGGGCGGGATCGACTGATTCCACGAAACCGGCACCGCTTTGTAGGTGTTCCCGGTCAGGGAAGTGATCGTGGAATCCCAGAACGAGGAGATCCGTGGTGCCACGTCAAACTGCAACGCCCAGTTGTTGATGGTGGTCGCCCCGTTGTTCGTGATTGTGAAGTCTCCCTGGAACCCGGAACCCCAGTCCTGAGAAACACGAAAGGTGATCAACACGGACCCCACCTGGAGGTTCACATTGGGACTTCCGGGAGTCGGCGTTGGCAACGGCGTTGCGGTCGGTGCAGGAGTAGCCGTGGGTGCGGGTGTCGGCGTGGCTGTGGGAGCCGGTGTTGGTGTGGGAACAGGCGCCGAGGCATCGCGCATCACAAGATCCGTCGGCAAAGTTTTGAAGTTGCCCGGCGCGGCGGTGAACCCAAAGGAAACCTTTCCCCCGACCGGAACCGCCTTGCTCCAGCTTGGCGCTGCGATCGTGTATTTCTGGCCGCTTCTCGATTGGATGCTGCCATTCCAGATCGAGGAAATGGCCGGGGCCATCGTGAAATCGACCCGCCAGTCGGAAATCGGCTTGCCGGTCGTGTTCGTCACCGTCACTTCAGCCTGAAACCCACTCCCCCAATCGTTCGTGACGGTGAAGGCGGCGTGGACAGTGGACGACAGGACGACAAACAACAACGCCGTCAGAATGCCTGACGCCGCCCGGCGGACATGCAGCGGTTTGTGCAGTGCAGAACGGATACTGGCTGGATTTTGTGCGGGAACTTGTTCGGGGATGCTCTTCATGGCTTGTTTTCTTTGGGCCAGCTTTTCGTGCGGATAACAGCCTGTCGAAGCGAACTCGACGAATCCCTCCAGAAACTCGACGAATGAGCCGCTCAAACCATTCGGATGCCTACATGGGTGGAATCAACGGACGGCTTGCCATCCCGACCTGGAGGCGCGGTAGGGGCGCCTCGCCGAGGTGCCCGACTTTGTATTTCACGGCGGGTTCGGCGAACCCGCCCTACCCATGCGCGGACGGCTTGCCGTGAGACTCACCCATTTCGTCGCGCATTTGGTATCACACCGGAAAATGCGCCTGGCCCGCCCCCGAACAATCCTTTGACGCCGGCTGCCATCTCATCCAACAATGCGTGGCTGTGAGCGGAATCTCCCGTCGCAGGAAGCTCCTGCATCCATGGATCGTGAAGGCCGTGTCGTTCTGGCGGCTGAACCTTCTGGCGTGGCTCACTCTGGCGGCGGTCTTCTTTTTCGTGCGCTGGATGTTCCATCGGGATGTCGACCGCGCCTTGTTCTTCACTGCGGTCGGTGAGTCGGCTGCATTCCTGCTGACCTTTGTTCTGCGATCGGTTTACCGGCGCGTCGGCATCACGTTCGATCTCCGGACGGCCATTCAGATCGCGCTCTTCAGCCTTCTAGCCGCCGTCCTCCTAGCCTGCTTTTCCCAGGCACTCACGTTCCTGACCGGGTGGAATACCCCGCACTTCACTCCTCTCGAAAATGTGGTGCTCCGCATGCTTCTGATGTGGACGGTTTTTCTTGGCTGGAGCTTCGGCTACTTCTGGCTGAGGGCCGAGATCGATCTACGGAGCGAGACCCTCCTTGCGGAAGAAGCGGTTCGGGAATCGCACCGGATGGAACTCCAGATGCTCCGCGCACAGCTCGATCCGCACTTCCTTTTCAACTCGCTCAACGGGATCGCGACGGAAATCCACTCGCATCCGGACTCGGCCACGGAAATGGTGCGCGAGTTGTCCGATTACCTCCGCTACTCGCTCGACCACCGGAAGCGCGCGATCAGCCCGCTCTCGGATGAACTCGACGCGATGAAGGCCTACCTCGAAATCGAAAAGGCCCGCTTCGGAGAACGCCTGTCGGTCCGCTTCGAGGCCACAAACGAAGCCCGCTGCCGGAATGTCCCCAGCTTCCTCCTCCAACCGCTTGTGGAAAATGCCGTCAAGCACGGCCTGTCTGCCTCGCGCCATCCCATGGAACTGAGCCTCTCGGCCCGCGTCGATGGCGACATGCTGACGATCGAGGTGGACAACACCGGAGCCCTCGACGAGCCGGATCCATCGCGGGACGGAATCGGACTCGACACCCTCCGCCGTCGACTCGAACTCAACTACCCGCGCCGCCACAAGTTCACGCTCGCCGCTGACCACGGCCGCGTGCGGGCGAAGCTTCAACTCCGGGGAGATCCATGCTCCGCGTAATCCTTGTTGATGACGAACCGCTGGCCCGCCGGGGGCTCCGCGATCTGCTCGCGGCCCGGCCGGAAGTCGAAGTGGCGGGCGAGGCGGACTGCGTGGAAGCGGCTCGCTCCCTGATCCGGGACATCCATCCGGACGCCCTCTTCCTCGACGTGCGGATGCCGGAGGCCGATGGATTCGAACTCCTCTCTTCCCTCAAGGAGTGTCCCCTGGTCATCTTCGTCACCGCCTACTCGGAATATGCGGCGCGGGCATTTGACGTTCAGGCGGTAGACTACCTGCTCAAGCCGGTCCGACCGAAACGTCTCACCCAAGCGATCCGCCGCCTGCAAGCCGCCCTCGATGGCAGCGAATCGGAACAGACCCCCTACGAAAAATCCGACAGGATCTGCCTCCGCACTCCGGAAAAAACCCTGGTCGCGCCACTCGGAGACATCATCGCTTTACAGGCGGACAAAGACTTTACGCGAGTAACCGTGGCCGACGCCGCGCCGCTCATGATCTGTCAGTCGCTCGGCGTCTACGAACGCAACCTCCCGAATCCCCCGTTCCTCCGAGTCGACCGTTCGACCATGCTCAATCTCACCCGCATCCACTCGCTCGAAATCAGCCCGTCCCGCGGAGCCCGCGTCTTCCTCAACGGCTCCACCATCTCGATCCCCCTCGGCCGCGCCGCCCTCCGCCGCCTCCGTCTCGCCATCCCGCAATATCTGTCGAACATCTCGGGTCTGGACGCCTGAAAACGGGCGAAGCAAAATCCCGGAGGGCAGGACATCGGAAACCCGGTCCCGTCCGCCTGGAAACCGCATATTCTTCTTGTATCCAGGATGCTCGGCGTGGGAGACAAAAGATGAAATGACGGCTATGATCCGCAAGTTGTCAGTCCTGACTTTCGCAGTCGCGTTGTCGGGATGCCTGAGTTTGACCGCCTTCCCGGGCGTGCGCCATGCGAACCTGACCACGCCGGACACGGAATTGCACCCCGCGAGGATGGCGTTGCTCGTCATCGACACTCAGAATGATTTTGCAAATCCCAAGGGATCCCACCCCATGCCGGATCTCAAAGCGGTGGTTCCGCAGATCGAAGGGGTCATCAAAAAATTCCGCCAAGCAGGAAAGCTGATCGTTCATGTTGTGCGTCTCTACCAACCGGACGGATCGGACGCCGATCGCTGCGTGAGGTGGGCCATCCGGCACAAGGGATTGCGCCTCGTCGTTCCGGACACATGGGGGTCCCAGTTGTTGCCGGAAACCAACCCGACGGCTGCGCGACTCGACGCCAAGGCGTTGATGGAAGGCCGGGTCCAGAGGCTGACAGAAAACGAATTCGTGTGTTACAAACCCCGCTTCAACGGATTCTACGACACGTCCCTCCACCGGTTCCTGCGCGCGCGGAATATCGACAGCGTTGTCTTCGTCGGAATCACGTTTCCGAACTGTGTCCGTGCGACCCAGCTCGGAGCCACGGACCACGATTACCGGGTCGCGATCGTGCCATCCGCCTGCACCCAGGTCTATCCCGGCGGATTGGAGGCCATGCAGGGCGAGGGAGTCCAAATCCTGACAGAAACCGAGCTCGACCGGTACTTGCCATCCGACAATTCCCAGCTACGCTGTCCTCAGGTGCCAAAACCTTGAAACCCGCTTCCGGAAACGGAGGCGGGTTTTATTTTGTCTGGCGGATGGTCTCACGCCGAACACGTGCTGGCGGGTGCCAGCCGGGAATGGAGGTGCAGGGATGCACCGACATAGCTGGATCGCCAGATCCGCCCGAAGGGACCGGAAGCCGGGAGGCGAACGGGGCAACCCTGCTGTTGGCAGCCCGAAGGGCGAGACTCGCGGGAGCGAGCGAGGCAATCACGGAGATCGCAGAGGGGGAAATTCACTGCCGGGTTGAGCGGGAACCCTTACTCATGGTGGCGCGAGTTGACTTTCCGCTGAAGCCGAAGGAGATCAGACAATGACGAAATGTATTTCTGATCCTGTTTCAGAGGAGGAGGCCCGTGACATGATTTTGCAGTGGGGGCGGCTTCATGATCTTCAGGCCGGGCTCTCGGCATTCCTGCCCATTATTGCCGAAGAGGGGTTTTACATGCAGTTCGGAGAGCAGCGTTGGGAGGGGTATGGGGACTTTGAGAGGCACCAGATCACCAAGCGCAAGTTCTTTGATGAGTTGCACGACTACACCGATATCCGGATTTTTGTGGGCGAAACGGTGACAACGGCAAAGACAGAAATGCAATGGACCTACCGCCATCGCCCGGAGAACAGTCCGGTGAGCCGCCTGATCAAGGCCCGCATCGAGCACACCTGGGAGTTCCGCCGCTGCCCCAAAACCGGGCGCTCATTCATGCAGGGGCATGTCGTCGATCTCTTCGAATACCTCGAAGGGTTCCGTCCCGACGAAACCCGCGAGTATGATCCTCACCTCGACCTCAAGTGGAAGACACGCTGAGCTACTTCTTCGTTGCCGGATCGCCTGAAAGCCATGCGAAAGCTTTCTGAGGGGCAAAGGACTTTGCCGCGTCGCCGGAATACACGCGGCCACCGGCGACTTCGAGCCGCTGGGTGGGTGCGCCCATCGCGAAGTTCAGGTCATCGAGGTCCACCCAGAATGTATTCGGGGTGGTGGCCGAGTCGAAGTAGTAGATGCGGTTCTTCTGGTCCGCGGCGGTCCGCCAGATTGTGGAGGCGATGTTCGGCTGGTCAGGCATGGTCATCCCGAGCGGGACGCTCACGCTCCGCATGATGCTCAGAACGCTTGCGATGGCCTGGAAATTGAATGAACGATCCGGCACGGCGGTGATGTAGTTGGGATCGGCTTTTTTCGGCACGGCTCCCACGAAAAACGAAGCGCGCGCAAAGCGGTCCGACGCCCGGTTCGTTCCCGGAAGGAAGACGGTTCCGCCGATGCTCTGCCAGTAGGTATTGAGTGCGAGCTGCTCCGAGTAAATCGGAGAATTGGTCATGACCGTGAATTCCCGCCCGTGATGGATGACGAGTTTGCCGCCCACATATTCAAAAATGGCGGAATCTCCACTCGGATCCGAGAGGGCGAGGTGGCCCTGCGCGGGCGAACCATTTGGAAGTGTCGGGGCCACAATCCGGAAGGGTTCCTTGGACAGTGCCTCGACGGCCTCGGCGACGTTCTGGAAATTATCCAGCACGTATTGCGCCCACATGCTGATGCACAGCGTGGGATGCCCCTCGGTTGTTCCGTAGTCGGACTCGACCAGATAGAGCACGTTGGCCACGAGGCCCTTCTCATTGATCCCGTCCACCGTTGCAGCCTCGTAAATCGAAGCGATGACGCTGCCGAATTTCGATGTCCATCGGATGGAATCCGGACCCGCACTCCCGCTCCGTTCGACCCCCTGCGGAAAAAGCCAGAGGTTCGTGCCCATGTCCTGCGACCAATCCATCGAACGCCCGGTCACGATCGTATTATCCGTGCCGGAATAGAGGACCCGGGTGCAGGACCAAGCGTCCGGAGTCAGAAAAAGACCAGCAATGCAGAGGAGAGGGAGGAGGATTCGGTTCATGGAACTCAGGGGACTCCTCGCAGATCCATGTGTCAAGCTCCCCACGCTATGGTGTCATTCAACACGGCTCCAGCGATTCCTCACGCAGAACACGTGCTGGCGGGTGCCAGCCGGGCAGCCTGCCGATGGCAGCCCGAAGGGCGAGACTCGCGGGAGCGAGTGAGGCAACCGCAGAGCCCGCTGAGAGAAACTGTTTTCGGACTAATACGGATGCCGGTCCGGCTTATTCTTCCAAGCCTCGCAAGCCTTGAGCGCGTGTTCGCGCTCAAAGTCCGGAAAGCACTTGATGGCTTTGCGCTCTTCCCACGGAAGCCGGAAATCAATGTATTGGAACTCGTCGTCGAAACCAATCGTGCTCGCGTCCGTAAGGCGGGTTCCAAAATACACCCGGTCGATGCGGGCCCAGTAAATCGCGCTCATGCACATCGGGCAGGGAGCCCCGTTGACGTAGATGTCACAACCTTTGAGCATCTGCGCGCGTTCTGGAACAGGGTCGGAGGAACCTTCGGGACGCGGGATCATCTTCAGGGTTCCCTCATGGCAATCCGATCCGAGAAGGGCTTTGGAATTGATCCGCGAACACGCGTCGATGATCGCGGTTACCTCTGCGTGATAAACCGGAATTCCGGTCAGAAGAACGCGGTTCTGTCCGCGTCCGATGATCTTTCCGTCCTTCACAATCACAGCCCCGAACGGTCCCCCCCACCCTTTTTCCACGGATTCGATCGCGAGCCGGGTCGCCTCGTGTAGGAATTGCTTCTGCAATTCATGGCTTTCGGAATCAGTGGAGCTCATGGATTCTCGGGCGGTTCGGGAGGAGTTGAAAACAGGGTGAGTTTTCCCTGCGTGAACTCCACGGGGACCGGAGACTCTGAGACCTTGCACTGCGGGTTCATGCGGAGCTCGTCGGCGACATCCTCCGAACAATAAAGTGTCTCCAAGTGGAGGGTGTTCGGGATGAACATCCAGCCGCGGTCGCCGAAGCGGTCGCGGATTTTTTCCACGACCTCCTCTTCGTTTTCCAAGGTGCAGGGGATGGCCATGCGGCGCATCTCACCGGTCGTGTAAACGTTGAGGAACGTCTTGCGCTCGTCGATCGCGTCGCGCAGCGCGCGCGTGATGAAGTCGGCGAGGCCGACGCCGATGGCATTTCCGTGTGAGGCTTTGGAAAGCGACAGCGCAGAGATCACCTGGATGCGCGGCCGGTCGAGGTCCTCGTAGCCGTTGATCCCGCGCCGGCCGATGACGTTGGTATCCATGCCGCTTCCGCTGAATGTTTTTCCGATTTCTGAGACCACCAGGACCTGGAGATCATCGCAGGGCAGCGCGGGAAAATAGTGTCGGTGACGATCGATGAGAGCGGCTTCACGGGAGAGAATGTCCTTTGCGGCGACGGCGTGCAGTTCCGCCGTCTGGTCGAACCCGTCCTCCAGGATCGCGAGGCCGCCGAAGATTTTTCCAGAGCCAACCAGAAGCGCTCCCATTTCGAGCAGCATGTCCTTCATCTGTGCGGTGGGTGCGGAATGGAACGTCGAGGCTGAGCGGATCTTCCCCATCCCGACGACCATCATCTTGGTGAGACCGCTTTGCACCGGTCCGGAAAAGCAGGTGTGCAGCTTGATGCGGTTGAGAACGAGAACGCCGTCGGATTCGAAACAATTCCGGTCCATCCAGACATCCCCCGAGGACACGGTCCCGATTTTCACGACGTCCATGCTGGAGCGAATCTCCATCCCGGTGGCGGATTCAGTAAGCCCAAGCGACTCGATCATCGCGCGCTGGCCCTCCGCGGTCGCGCCGTTGTGCGACCCCATGCAGGGCACAAGGAATGGCTCCGCTCCGTTCCGGCGCAGCCAGTCGCCGGCGGCTTTGGTGATGCGGACAATGTTCGCGATCCCCCGGCTTCCAGCGGTGATCGCGATCCGGCCACGCGGACGCACGCCGAGGCTGTCGAGTTGGCGGAAGACCTCGCCCTCGATGTCCTGGAGCGGGTTGGAAACGAGTTCTTGGTCCACGCGGAAGACATTCAGCGGGCCGGCCTTGGAATCCGATGACATTTGCACAATGTAATCCTACGGGACCTCTTGCCAAGCCCGTGTTGTTCGAGGAGCAGCCCTCGCTACCGGAAGAATTCTCCGATCGTCCGGAACACCGTGTTGAAACTCTCGTCCACCCGGTCGGCGATGCCTTCCACCGCCGGAAACGGATCCTCATGCTTATACGGGTAGGGAAAATCGAACGTCTGCACGTCGATCGGGATGTCCCGGTTCCTTCCCTTGAGCGTATTTTCCACCTCATAGGGAGGGATGACCTCGTCCCCGGCGAGGGCGATCGCGGCTATGCGGCCGCTCATTTTCCGGAACCGTTCCTCGCGGAAATCCGCCATGAATTTGTAGCTCAGCATGCTCCGGAACGCGACCCCGGAATCGTCGAGGAGGTGAGCAAGAAGCTTCGGGTCATGCTTGAGGTGGCTCTCCAGATGTTCGACCACGAACGAATAGAGCCTCACATTCGCCTCGCTGTCCAAAATGAATCGGGAAACCGGCGAGATCCGGTTGAAGACCGGCCCCCCGCAGAACATGAACAGCCGGGTATCCGAGAACAGCCCGCCGGGGTTGCTCAGGAGCAGGACTTCGGAAAGAAACCCGCCGATCGAATACGCTAAAATATCCACGGTGGGATTTTTTTTAAAAAGCGGATGATCACCTCTTTTGCACAGTTCGACAAAATCCCTCACGTCGTGGAACGTCTGGAGCCCGGACCAGATGAACCGCTGCGGGTTCCCGTGCAGTCGGGTGCTGATCGCGGCGTTCAGGAGCGACGAGTGAAGGACATTGGGGAATTCTTTTTTTCTGCGCTTGCTGATCGCGTGCATCAGCCGCGGATCGCTCCATGCGGCCGGAGCACGGTTCATGTGGAATGCGATCGGAAAAAGAACGACGGTTTTCCCGGTGAGCTCCAGAATCTTCGCAGCCCACGGCAGATACTTGTGCCAGTGCTTTTCGTTGAACCCGTGGAAGAGCAGAACCATCCCCTTGGATTTGCGAACGCCGTCGGGCTGGAACACATGGTAGGTAAAGGAAAGGTTCTCCCCGACCAGCGAATCCGCGACATCCAGCACATCGCCCGCCGGCTCTCCGATGCCATGACCGTCTGGCAGAAGGGACGCATGGCGCGAGTGGAAAGAGTGGTTGTGGACACTCATCCCGCCCTCGAGCGGGATCCGGTCCCCATCGAATAACACCCTTTCTTTGAGGTAATCGTGGAGCTGCAGGTAGTTCATGGTTTCGGCGGAGTCCGCCCGGACGGGAATTATCTCCCTTCCGGCTCATGCAGGACAGCGGAAAATGCAATCCGGAAAATTCCCGCTCCGATTGCGGTTGTCGCCCGGCGGATGAGTGTGAAATGTTGCGGGTGGATGTTCGCGGCCCTTCTTACAGTCGTTTTATTTTCCCTCTCGGGTCTGGCCGGCGAGCGGACCGCCCGCTATTGGGGCGGACAGCAGGGGAATTTTCTGCGCCTGTTTCTTGCGACCATCCTGATGTGGGCGGTCACTCTCCTGTTTTTCCGGGACTCCCTGCGGCCGGAGACATTCGGATGGCTGTTTTTCAGCGGAGTTGTTGGATTCGGGCTCGGGGACATCGCCCTTTTCCTTGCCTACGTGAGGATCGGCGCGCGGCTGACGATTTTGATGAACCTCTGCACCGCGCCGCTCTGGGGTGCCCTTCTCGAGCGCGCCTGGCTAGGGACCTCTTTAAACGGCTCGCAGCTTGCCGCCGGGGCCCTCATTCTCGGTGGCGTCTCGGTGGCCTTGCTGGCCCGTCCGCTGGGGACGAGCCACGGATCGCGTGCGGTGGGAATTCTTTGCGGAATGGCAGCGGGTTGCGGGCAGGGAATGGGGGCGGTGATCAGCCGGAAGGCATTCGATGTGGCCAGCCACGCCGGGTTTGCTCTCAACGGATTCAGCGCCGCCTCACAGCGCGTGGCCGGAGGCTTTGCGACTGTTCTGGTGATGATGCTTGTGATCGCCCTGATCGGCAAAACCCACTCGCGTCCCAAGGCAACAACGACCCGCTCCCGCATGTTCCTCTGGCTTGCCATGACAACCCTCTGCGGTCCGATCCTCGGCGTCTCCTGTTTTCAATGGTCCCTGCTCGACCTACCGGCCGCGATCACGATGGCGGTCGTGGCCACCACGCCGGTGGCAATGATCCCGCTGACGATATGGACGGATGGCGAGCGTCCGAAAATGCTATCCATCACGGGTTCGCTGGTCGCGGTAGCCGGTGTGATCTGGATGGTGCTGATCGAGCATTGAGCAATGCCATCCATCGCCTCCACATTTTCCCCGCCGCTCATTTTGCGCAACGGCCATGTGCAGACGATTCTCGGTGCGATTCTCCCGCGTCTGCAGGTCCCACCTTACACGGAGGAGCGCCTGGAACTACCCGACGGGGATTTTGTTGATCTCGACTGGATGCGGGCCGGGCACCGGCGGGTGGCGATTCTGTCCCACGGGCTGGAGGGCAACTCTAAGAACAGTGACATCCGCGGGCTTGCCGCCGCGCTGAATGCCGCCGGATGGGACGCACTCGCATGGAATTTCCGGGGTTGCAGCGGAGAGGAAAACCGGCTCGTTAAGTTTTATCACAGCGGGGAGACGCTCGATCTCGCCGCCGTGATCGCGCATGCTGCAGAGCGCTATGCGGATCTCGCTCTCGTGGGGTTCAGTCTCGGCGGCAATATGACGCTCAAATACCTCGGTGAGGGCCCTGCGCATCCGGCGATCCGCGCAGCGGTCGCCGTCTCGGTGCCAATCGACCTCGCCTCCAGCGCACGCGCACTCGACCGGCAGCGGGGCAACAGGATCTACCTCGGCCGCTTCATGAAGAGCCTCATCTCGAAAGTCGAGGCGAAGGCGATCCGGTTCCCGGCCGAGATCGATCTGGCCGGCATCCGCACGATCCGGAGCTTTGCGGAATTCGATGACCGCTACACCGCGCGCATCCATGGCTTCCGCGATGCGGAGGATTACTGGACGCAATCCAGCGCCCGCCAATTCCTGCCCGGCATCCGCGTGCCGACGCTGCTGCTGAATGCGCTCGACGATCCCTTCCTCACGCCGGAGTCGTTTCCATTCTCCGAAGCGGAAAACAATCCGCAGCTGTTTTTCGAGTGCCCCGCACATGGCGGACACCTTGGCTTCGTGGACGCACACGGCTTCTGGATCGGACACCGCGTCCCGGAATTCCTTGACCAACACCACCCTCCCGACTGAACCGTCAAAGGCTGATACCAATTTCACGTTGAAATAGATCAAATCGACGATCGCCTGAGGCCGGTCGCTCTCCGAGCGTCGATGCCTGCATGGTTGCAAAGCGAGCGACGGTCGCAGACCGCCGCTACATCCTGTAGAGCGCCATGTCCCAACCGGCTGGGAAGAGCGGTTGATTTTCTGGGATTTCCTCCGCATGCTGCGCCGATGCTGAATTACATCTGGCTGGGGCTGGTGGTGCTTGCGGTGCTGATGGGCGGATTCACCGGGCACCTGCAGGAAGTGGCCAACGCCGCGTTCGAGGCCTGCAAGACGGCGGTGATGAATGTCGCGCTGCCGCTGTCGGGCGTGATGGCGCTCTGGCTCGGGCTCATGAAGCTGGCCGAAAAATCCGGCCTGGTGGAGATCCTGGCGCGCGCTCTGCGGCCGGTCCTGAAGTGGCTTTTCCCCGAAGTGCCGGCCACGCATCCCGCGATGGGTTCGATGGTCATGAACATCGCGGCGAACATGCTCGGACTGAGCAATGCGGCCACGCCGCTCGGCCTGCGCGCGATGCAGGATCTTGAAAAATTGAATCCGCGGCCGGGCATGGCGACCAACGCGATGTGCACGTTCCTCGCGATCAACACGAGCTCGGTCCAACTGATCCCCGCGACCACGGTCGCCATCCTCGCGGCGGCGGGAGCGAAGAATCCGAGCCAGATCATCGGCACCGCGTTCTTCGCGTCCTGCTGCTCGGTGATCGTCGGCATCACCGCCGTGAAGTTTTTTGAGAAGCTCCCGATGTTTGCGCTTCCGCCCGCTCCGCCGGTGCCCCCGCAGGAAACCGCAGGACAGGAGGCCGGCACCGCACCTGAAATGGTCCGCTGGGGATCGTTTGTCCTGCTGGCATTTGCAGCGGCATTTATATTCTTCGGATGGCAACACGCCGCGCTCCCGGAGGCGCTCACCAAGACGCCGCTCGTGAGGTTTGTCGAATCCGTCTCTTACCTGGCGATTCCTTTTCTTGTCGGCTTTTTCCCGCTCTATGCGGCCCTCTGCCGGGTGAAGGTTTATGAGGAATTTGTCGAGGGGGCCAAGGAAGGGTTCCAGGTAGCCATCCGGATCATCCCTTACCTCGTTGCGATCATCTCCGCGGTGGCGATGTTCCGCGCGGCGGGAGGCATCGACCTCATCACCAAAACCATCGGCCCCGCACTCGCGGCCGTCTCGTTTCCCTCCGAACTCCTCCCCCTCGCGCTCATGCGGCCGCTCAGCGGAAGCGGAGCCACTGGCCTCTTCGCGGAACTGGTGAAAAACCAGGGGCCCGACAGCCTGATCGCACAGATGGGCGCGACAATCATGGGCGGAACGGAAACCACATTCTACGTGCTGGCGGTGTATTTTGGATCGGTCGCCATCCGTCGCACCCGCCATGCGGTTCCCGCCGGACTCTGCGCGGACCTCGCCGGCATCGCGGCGTCCGTGTTCATCTGCAACATGGTCTTCGGCCGCTGACATGGCCGGATCCCTGCACCTTCTGCAAATCGTCCTGCCCGTCTTCCTCATCATGGGAGCGGGCTACGCGATGCGGCGGGCAAGGATTCTCACCGAAGATGCCGACCAGTCGCTTCTCGGCGTCCTGATCAAATTGTTCATCCCCTGCCTGGCGCTTGATGTCATCATCGGCAACGAGGCGCTCACGCGCCCTGCAAACCTTCTCCTGCCGCCGCTCATCGGATTTCTTTCTGTCGCGCTCGGGCTCGGCATCTCGCTGGCTGCCGCCAGGATCTTTTTGAAAGGCGATGCGGTGCGGCGCACTTTCGCCTGCACGACAGGTCTCCAGAACTACGGCTACATCCCGCTCCCGTTGTGCCTGGCGCTTTTCGACCGTGAAGTCGTTGGGGTTCTCTTCGCCTTCAACCTGGGAGTGGAGGTGGCGATGTGGACGATCGCGGTGATGACCATCTCAGGAAAAGAATCGACCCGGAAATGGTGGGAGCCGCTCTGGAATCCGCCGGTCGTTGCGGTGGTTGTGGCGATCTTGCTCAATCTCGCGGGAGCGGAGTCATGGATTCCCTCCACGGTGGACACGGCCTGGCACATGCTCGGGCTCTGCGCCGTCCCGCTCGGACTTCTACTCAGCGGCGCACTTCTCGCCGACTATGCGAGGCCCCACGTTTTACGCTCGGGCTGGAAAGCCACTCTCCTCGGAATCGGTTTGCGGATCGGTCTGCTGCCGGCCTTGATGCTAACATTCGCATGGATCCTTCCGGCTGATCCGGCGCTGCATTCGGTCCTCGTTGTCCAGGCCGCGATGCCATCCGCCGTCTTCCCGATCGTGCTGGCAAAGCTCCACGGAGGCGATGTTCCGACAGCGATCCGGATCGTCATCGGCACCTCGCTCGCCGGACTCGTCACCATCCCCCTCTGGCTGGCTTTTGGATTAAAACTTTTTTCGTGAGGCCCGTCACATCATGTTCGCGCCCATTTCTGCAAGGGGACTGCGCTCGCCCTTGGTGAGCGAGACGTGCGCGGTGATCCGCTGGCCGCGGAGGCGGTTGCGGGCGTAAACGAGGCCGTTCGACCGGCTGTCCACATACGGGTTGTCGATCTGGGCGGGGTCGCCGACCATCACGAGCTTCGAGCCTTTTGACATGCGGGTCACCACAGTTTTGGCCTCGAGAGGCGTGAGCTGCTGGGCCTCGTCGAGGACGAAGAACCGGTTCGGAATCGAACGCCCGCGGATGTAGCAGAGTGCCTCGATCTCGAGCAGTCCGCGCTCGATGAGCTGCTCATACGGCTTCACGACCGCATGGGAAACCGGGCCGGGCGCGTGCGGATGCGGCTCATGATGGTGGTGATCTCCCTGCTTTTTTCTCTCCGACGCATGGCGGGGCTTGCCCTCCGGACGCGGCGGGTGCAGCGGCAGAAGGACCTCAAACGCATCGTAGATCGACTGCAGCCAGGGGTGCATTTTCTCGTTCAGCGTGCCCGGAAGGAACCCGAGCGTGTCGCCCATCGCGACGACCGGACGGCTCACCGTCATCCCGTTGAAATCTTTTTGTGCGGTCAGGAAAAGCCCGGCGGCCACCGCCATGAGCGTCTTCCCGGTCCCGGCTTGCCCGTAGCAGGTGATGAGCGAAATCTCCGGGTCGAGCAGCGCGTCCAGAAAACATTGCTGGCCGGGATTTGCCGGCCGCAGTTCGATTCCCTTCGGCATCTGCATCGTCGGCGGGATGTTCAGCCGCACGATCCGGCCGTCCCCGATATGCCGTCCGGGAAGGAGCTTTCCTTCTCCGGCCACAAGCAGGACATACTCATTGATCTCCAGGCGCCCGGTCCGGGATGGCTCGAACTCGATCGACCGCGCGCTGCCGAACCTCTGGAGCTCGTGCGCCTCGACCTCAATGGACCGGATCTCATACCCTTCGGCATCTTTCACCGCCACCTTGTCGTTCAGATAATCCTGGCACGTCAGCCCGATCGCCATTGCCTTCAACTGCATGTTGAGGTCCTTGGTCACCAGGATCGTCGGGCTTTTCTCTTCTTCTTTCAACGCGAGGCAGGCGCCCATGATCCGGTGATCGGCACGATCCTGATCGGGAAAGATTTTATGAAACCGCCGCATGTTCGCGCACGGCCGGGCCGAGTCGATGGAATCGTTGATGAGGATCCGGACCGACCCGCCACCCGATGTCTTTGCCCCCTTGGTCACGCTTTTCGAGTCATGCCCGAAGACCTGGGTGAGGAACCGGTGCACCGTCCGCGCGTTTGCCCCCCGCTCGGTCTGCTCGTTCTTGAAGCGGTCCAGTTCGGAAAGCACCTCGACCGGAATAAAAACATGGTTGTTCTCGAAACGGTTGAGGCAATGCGGGTCGTGGAGGAGGACGTTCGTGTCCAACACGAAGTTTTTTACCATTCCGTCCGTCTCAACCCGCCGGTCTCTTCCCTCAACGGGAAAAAACAGGCTTTGTTCCTCGGATGTTTCGATCGCGGTGGGTCTGTGCATGATGGTTCAGGGTCGCTGCAGTAGGAGGGGTGCCGACAGGTTTGAGAGACGAAAGTCCACGTCTGAAATTCCACTGGAATAACCGACCCGGATCGAAGCGTTCTGGAAAGCAGAGCGTCTCAAGGAGCCAATCTTATGCCATAGGAAGAATGGCGGTTCAATCAAAAAATTGTGGTGTTTTTGCCGTGAATCGGAAAATTGACCACAATATATTGATAGAGAGAGTAAAACGCTTGGATTTCCGGAGTTTGGGTCGCCAAGCAATCCCAGAAGAGGCATTCAATCCGTGACACACGTCATAAAAACAAAGCTTTCTTATCGCGGGTCAATTCTTGTATAAGACAAACTTATACATCGAACGCATGCTGGACGAAGACCTCAGATTGGATTTGCAGAAGCGCGGCATCTTTGTCGCGTCGTTCGAAGATCTGTATAACTGGGGAAGGAAGAGCTCTCTGTGGCCGCTGCAATTCGGGCTGGCCTGCTGCGCGATCGAGATGATCGCGACCGCAGCGGCGCGATTCGACATGGCGCGATTCGGCGCGGAGGTATTCCGTCCGTCGCCACGCCAGGCGGACCTGATGATCATTGCCGGAACGGTCACCAAGAAAATGGCTCCGCTGGTTGTCCGGCTATATAATCAGATGCCCGAGCCGAAATACGTGATCGCGATGGGTGCCTGCGCGATTTCCGGCGGCCCGTTCAAGGAGGGCTACAATGTATTGAAGGGGATCGACCGGTATATCCCGGTGGATGTCGCGATCCCCGGCTGTCCCCCGCGTCCGGAGGCGCTCCTTGAGGGACTCATCAAGCTTCAGGAAAAAATCGAGGGCCAGCGGCTTTTCGGACCGAACCGGGCACGGCATGCGGACACGAGCAACGTGGCGGACTATCCGGTTCCTGCCTACGGCGCGCACGACCTCGAACCCCCGTTGAATCCAGCGGTTTTCAAACCCGCACCCGCAAGGAGGGACGCGGAGTGAACGGCGTCCTCGAAGCCATCCGGGCGGCTCTTCCGAATGCGGTTGTCGAACTCGTCAACAACCCAAGCCCGAGCGGGCAGCACTCGCTTTTGGTGGACCGCAAAGACGCTCTCGCTGTCGCGGAATCCCTGCGCGACTCCCTGGGCTTCGATTTTTGCTCAAACGTCAGTGGCGTCGACTGGCCGCCGCGCAAGGTGAAAGAAACCGTCGTCGTCAAAGAGATGGTTGACGGCGTCGAGAAGGAGGTCAAAACGACAGTCGAGCGGGACGTGCCCGGATATCTTGAGGTCGTTTACCATTTGTATTCAGTCTCCAAAAAGACAGGTCCCGCTATCCTGCGCATGAGGACCGGCGACCGGGAGACTGACGTGTCGGTCCCTTCGCTCACACCGGTTTGGAAGAGCGCGGACTTTCAGGAACGGGAGGCGTTCGATCTTTTCGGAATCCGGTTCGACGGACACCCTGACCTCCGGAGGATCCTGATGTGGGACGAGTTTACGGATCACCCGATGCGCAAGGACTACGCGGCACCGGATGACTTCGAATACGAGCCGACCCCGCACGACGAAATCCTTGCTAAGGTCAAAGCACGGACGGAGGCCGCATGAGTTCTCCTCTCGAAGCCCCACGGACGATCGATGTCTCGCTCGGGCCACAGCATCCCTCGACGCACGGCGTCTTCCGCATGAACGTCACGCTCGACGGCGAGACGGTGACCCGGCTCCAGCCGGTTTTCGGATATCTTCACCGGAACCACGAGAAGATCGCCGAGGGCAACTCGTGGCTCGCCGCGATGCCGTACACCGACCGTCTCGACTACATCTGCCCGCTCACCAACAACTGGGCGTATGCGCTGGCGGTCGAAAAGCTTGCCGGCATCGAGGTCGCCGAGCGAGCGGAGTTCATCCGCGTGATTACCGCCGAGCTCACCCGCCTGCAGAACCACGTTGCCTTTCTGGGCTTCATCCTCGGCGACATGGGCGCATGGGGGACGGCCCTCATGTATGCCTTCCGCGAGCGCGAAAAGATCCTCGACCTCTTCGAGTCTCTCACCGGCGCGCGAATGATGTGCAACTACATGCGCTTCGGCGGATGCCGGTGCGACTTGCCGCCGGGTTGGCTCGATGCCGCCCGCAAACTCGTGTACGGGTTCCCGAAATTTCTGGACGAGATGGAGGCCCTGCTCACCGGGAATGAAATCCTTCTCGCCCGCCTCCAGGGGGTCGCGCCGCTGGCGGCCGACCGTGCCATCAACGGCGGCATGTCGGGACCGGTCCTCCGCGCCTCGGGCGTGGATTACGACATCCGCAAGGTCGACAACTACGGGATCTACAGCCGGTTCAAATTCCGTGTCCCGCGCGGGACCGTCGGCGATTGCTACGACCGGTTCATGATCCGCGTCCAAGAAGCCCGTGAGTCGGTCGAAATCCTCAAACAGGCGATCGCCGGAATTTCGGAGGGACCGGTCGTCAACCCGAAAGCCAAACAGCGCGGGTTCCGGCCGCCGGCCGGCGAAGCCTACGGGCGCATCGAAGGCCCGAAGGGGGAACTCGGATTCTACCTCATCGCCGACGGCAGCGACAAACCCTACCGGTTCCGCATCCGCCCGCCCAGCCTCATCAACCTGACCCTGCTCGAAGAACTCTGCGTCGGCACAAAAATTGCCGATGTCATGGTCATCCTCGGCTCGATCGACATCGTCCTGGGGGAAGTGGACCGATGAACATAATTTGGAATTTTGAATTTGGAATTTGGAGTTCCAACATTTCCCGCGAAGCGGCTCTCGGGCGCTTGCGCCCCAATTTCTCATTCCTCATTCCTCATTCCTCATTTTCCGCATGAATATCCCCGGCTCCGGCATTCTCAAAGGGCTCGCGGTCACCGCGCGGAATTTCGCGGGGAGCTATGTCGAGAAGGACCGGCTCACGACGGAGCAATATCCGGAGGAACGCCCGAAGCTCCCCGAGGCCGCGCGCAGCTTTCCGTTCCTCGTCTATGATGGCGACGATCCCGAAGCCGGAATGCGCTGCGTCTCGTGCAAGATCTGCGAAAAGGAATGCCCTCCGCAGTGCATTTATATCATCCAGGACCGCGACGAAGCGGGCAAGGCGCTCAAGCGGCCGAAGGTTTTCGACATCGACATCTCTGTCTGCATGAGCTGCCAGATCTGCGTTGAGGTCTGCCCGTTCGAGTCGATCCGCATGGACCAGGACTACGAGCTCAGCTCGTTCGACCGGTTCGGATCGCTCATGATCGACAAGCCGAAGCTCCTGAAGTCGAACACCTACTACCACAGCATCCACCCGACCGAGGCTGCCGAGACCGATGGCCGGATCGAGGCGGAACGTCTGAAGAAGGAAGCTGCCGCCGCTGCCAAAGCTGCCGCGGCGCAAAAGGCGGCTGCAGAAAAAGCCGCCAAGGAGGCCGCCCCATCAGTCCCATTGGTCCCATCCCAACAGGAGGGCAAACCGTGATCTCCTCCCTCGAACGAGTGCCCATCGACCTGCTCCACTGGTTCCTCGGCCTGGTGGGATCGTTCGGCGTGCCGGCCTGGATCCTCGCGATCGTCTCCGCTCTGATCATCATCGGCACGATCATCGGGGTTTTCCTCGGGCTCTTCGCGCTCACCTCGGTGATGGAGCGCAAGATCCTCGCCCGCGTGCAAAACCGCTACGGCCCGAACCGCGCCGGTCCGTTCGGCCTCTTCCAGCCGATCGCCGATGGAATCAAGATGATCACAAAGGAGGACCTCGTTCCGCGGACGGCGGACTGGATCGTCCATCTTCTCGCACCGGTCGTCATGATGGTTCCAGCGCTCATGGTGCTCGCGATCATCCCCTACGGCCGCGACATGGTGCCGGTTGAGCTCGATGCCGGGATCCTGTATTTCTTTGCCGTCGGCGCAGGGACTGAGGTCGCCGTCTTCATGGCCGGATGGGGAAGCAACAATAAGTATTCCGTGCTCGGCGCGATGCGGGCGATTGCCCAGATGATCAGCTACGAGCTGCCGCTCGTCATTTCCGCGATCGTTACCGCGATGATCGCCGGATCGCTCTCGCCCTCGGCCATCGTTGCTGCGCAGGGCGGGGGCGGATTCGTGCCTCAATGGTTCATTCTGACCCCGTGGGGATTCACGGCCGGCCTTATCTTCTACATCTGCGCGCTCGCCGAGTCGAACCGCAGCCCGTTTGACCTGCCGGAAGGCGAGTCCGAACTCGTCGCCGGCCACCTCACCGAATACTCCGGCTTCAAATATGCGACGTTCTTCATGGCGGAATACGTCGGAATGTTCGCGATCTGCGGGATGTTCGTGACGCTGTTCCTCGGCGGATGGCAGGCACCCCTCCCATTCCTGGATATTGTTCCCTCCTGGTGCTGGTTTTTCGGAAAGGTCTGCTTTGTTGCATTTACGATGATCTGGGTCCGCGCGACGCTGCCGCGGCTGAGGATCGACCACCTTCTCGCATTCGCATGGAAATTCCTGCTCCCGATGAGCTTTGCCGCGTTTCTCTCCGCTGCCTGCTGGCACTATGCCGGGCGCGGGCCGCTCGCCTGGATTCTTTCTCTCGCCATCGTCGGGATCCCCTATCTCATCCTCGGCAACGCCTTTACGAACCGCTTCGCCGTCAGCCGGCGGACCTACCTGTTTTCTGAATGATGTGTGATTTCCTGAAAACCTGCTGCGCCGATCCGATGAAGCTCATCGGGGAGTGGTTCGTGATCCTGCCCGCAGTGATCCTGCTGCTCGCCGCGGCCGCTTCGGTTGTCATGAGGAACCTGATCCACGCGGCCCTGCTTCTCACGCTGAGCTTCATTGCTCTAGGGGTCGTCTTCATCGCGCTTGGCGCGGAGTTCGTCGGATTCGTCCAGCTTCTCGTCTATGTTGGAGCGGTCGCGATGGTCATCGTCTTCGCTATCCTCCTCACGAAACCCGATCAACTGACAAAATCCCGGAACATGCTTTCCGGGTTCGCCCCCGCCGCAGGTGTGGCCGTCGCGTTCGCCTCACTGGCCGCATTGCTCGGCTTCATCTTCTCAAGCCCGCTTGCTAAGAAGCCACTCCCCGCGACCGCATCGGCCCCGGTCGCCGCCATCGGCGAGGCGCTCATGGGCGACTATGTGATCGCGCTGATCGTGCTCGGCATTCTCCTCACTGCCGCCCTCGTCGGAGCCGCCGTCATCGCCATGGAGGACAAGCCATGACACTTCAAATCTTGCTCGCCATCTCCGCGATCCTGTTCGCATTCGGCCTCGCCGCCGCGCTCTCGCGGTCAAATGCCATCATGATCCTCATCGGCATTGAACTCATGCTCGGCGCGGCCAACCTGAATTTCATCGCCTTCTGGCGGTTTTCCGACAACCCCGCCGACCTGGCAGGCATCCTGTTCGTCATCTTCTCGATCGGCGTCGCTGCAGCCGAGGCCGCCGTCGGGCTCGCCATCATCATCCTCGTCCACCGCAGGATCAGAAGCGTCGAGGTCGACGACGCCTCGAATTTGAAAGGATGAAAAGAAAATGATGAATGTGGAATTAGGAATTAAAAATTGGGGCGCAAGCGCCCCAGACCCGCTCCGCGGAGCGCTTTTTCCATTCCAAATTCCAAATTCCAAATTCCAAATTTTGTGATTGCCCTGATTCCCATTCTCCCGCTCCTCGCCGCCGGGCTGACCGCGCTGATGAAGCGAGGCCAACGCATGCCGGCTGCCGCGCTTGTCATCGCGGCGCAGACGGGCTCGACGGTCTTGAGCCTGCTGGCGTTCCTCCAGACACTCGCGGCTGAGGCTCCGCACGGGGATGTCGCGCGGACGTATTTCAATTTTCCATGGCTGAGCATCGGCACTGAGACCCTGAACCTCGGACTGCTTCTTGATCCGCTGAGCGGCGGCATGGTGCTGATGGTCTCGTTCGTTTCACTTCTCATCTTCATCTACAGCGTCGGCTACATGAAGGAGGATCCGAACTTCACGCGCTTCTTCTGCTTCCTGTCGCTGTTCTCGGCCGCGATGCTGGGCGTCGTCCTCTCGAACAGCCTGCTTCTCACATTCATCTGCTGGGAACTCGTCGGGCTGGCATCGTATCTCCTCATCGGATTCTGGTTTCATAAACCGTCCGCCGCCGCCGCGGCCAAGAAGGCGTTCCTCACTACGCGCATCGGCGACATGGGATTTCTGCTCGGAATGCTCTGGCTCTACTCGGCATCGGGCACATTGCTTTTCTACGACCACGGAAACGGGTGCCTGGAGGCCGGCGCGCTCACGGCGCTGGCCGCGAAAACCGCCTGCATGGGACTCGCCGTCTCGAACTGCATCGCGCTTCTCATCTTCTGCGGCGCCGCCGGGAAATCCGGCCAGTTCCCGCTCCACGTCTGGCTGCCGGATGCCATGGAGGGTCCCACACCGGTCAGCGCGCTGATCCATGCGGCGACGATGGTCGCAGCCGGCGTCTATCTCGTGGCCCGCATGTTTCCGCTTTTTGCCGCGACCGGCGCGGTCTCGATTTCCCTGAATGTGGTCGCGTGGATCGGTGCCTTCACCGCCCTATTCGCAGCGCTGATCGCGGTCGCGCAGACCGACATCAAACGGATCCTCGCCTATTCGACCGTCTCGCAGCTCGGGTTCATGATGCTGGCGCTCGGAGTTGGTAGCGTCACCGCGGCGATGGTCCACCTTATCGCTCACGCATTTTTCAAAGCCCTCCTCTTCCTGGGAGCAGGCTCGGTCATCCACGGGGTCCATGAGGAGCAGGATATCCGGAATATGGGCGGCCTGCGGAAATACATGCCGGTCACATTTGTGACGTATGCGATCGGCATGATGGCGCTTTCGGGAGTCCCGTTCTTCTTCTCCGGATTCTGGAGCAAGGACGAAATTCTTCATGTCGCCCACCAATGGCCGGTCTCACAGGCACCATTCTTCATGGCTGCAGCTGCCGCGTTCCTCACCGCGTTCTATATGACCCGGCAGATGTGCTACGTGTTCGCCGGCTCGTATCGCGGGCATGCACACCCGCATGAAAGCCCGGCTGTCATGACCATCCCGCTCGTCATCCTTGCTGCGGCAGCTGTCCTGATGTCGATCCCCGCAACCCCTGCGTGGCCATGGTTCCATGGATACCACACCGGACACGAACTCACCCTGGATTTTGCACGGCTCATCGAACACGGGTTCCTCACGATTGCGGGGCTTTCAATCGTCATCGCCTCGGCCGGAATCGGGATCGGGTATCTTCTTTACCGGCGGGTCACGAATGCGGATCCCCTGCAGCGCGCGCTTGGAGCCGGATACCGCGCGCTGGAAAACCGTTTTTACGTGGATGAAATCTACCAGGCGACGGTTGTTCGCGGGCTCGGGTTTCTCGCCCTTCTGGCAGCCGCCATCGAGCGCTGGATCTTTTGCGGAATTGTCAGTCTCATCGGCGGGCTCTCGCTTCTGGCATCAACCCTGGGCGACCTCTTTGACAGGTTTTGGATCAACCTTGGATTCGACAGCCTCTGTGGCGGGCTCCGCGACGGCGGACAACTTTTCTCCTCATTGGAAAACGGCCGCGTGGCCTGCTACCTGAGATTCCTGAGCCTCGGCACCGTTGTGCTTCTCATCATCATCGGATGGTTCCTCACATGACTTTTCTCACGCTCATTCCTTTCGCCGGAGCGCTTCTCGTCGCCCTTCTGCCTTCGCAGCGGGCTGCGCGGGGGATCGGCCTGGCCTTCATGCTTGGCGCTCTCGGCTTTGCGATCGGGCTCGCCCTCGGCTACGAGCGGGCCGCCGGGGGCATCCAGTTCGTCGAGCGCCATTCCTGGATTCCCGCGCTCGGAGTGGATTACGTCGTCGGGGCGGATGGCCTGAGCCTGATGCTCCTGCTTCTGACAACGATCGTCACTCCGTTCGCGCTGCTCGCGGCGGGACCAGGCGTGACGAAACTGCATGTCGTGCTGGTCCTCCTTCTAGAGACAACGCTCATCGGGACATTCACAGCGCTGAATTTCATCCATTGGTTTCTCTACTACGAACTGAGCCTTGTACCCGCGTTTCTGCTGATCCGCTCTTCCGGCACCAAGGCGGCGACTACGGCGGCGCTGCGGTTCTTTATCTACACGCTGCTCGGCGGGCTCGCGATGCTGATCGGGTTTCTGGCGATCCAGCTCGCCACCGGGACATTCGACCTGATCGCCCTTGGCGCGATGGGCGGATCGCTCGACGCCATCCTGGCCGCAAAATCCGGCTGGCCGTCCGCCGGGCTTCTCGTCTTTTGCTGCGTGTTCCTCGGCCTCGCGGTGAAGGTTCCGGTGGTTCCATTCCACACCTGGCTGCCCGATGCCTACGCGGAGGCCCCTTCATCAGTCACGATGCTCCTCACCGGACTGATGTCGAAGATGGGAGTGTATGGTTTCCTGAGGATTCTGGTTCCGCTCTTCCCGCAGCGCATGCAGGAACTTTCGACGCCGCTCCTCTGGCTCGCACTGGCAACCATTATTTTCTCCGCGTTCACCGCGCTCGCGCAAACCGACCTCAAGCGCATTCTGGCATATTCTTCGGTGAACCACCTCGGCTACTGCCTGCTCGGGATTTTTGCCGTCGCGGCCGTTCCAACTGGCGCTCCCCTCGCCCGTGCGGCGGCGACCAATGGCGTGCTGCTCCAGATTTTCAACCACGGGCTCACCGCCTCCGCGCTTTTCTGCTTCGTCGGGTTTATCGAGCGCCGCAGCGGCGGCCTCCGCGGGTTCGCGGATTTCGGCGGACTGCGCACCGCGGCACCCGTGCTTGCCGGGCTCATGGGAATCGCAATTTTTTCCTCGCTCGGGCTTCCCGGGCTCAACGGCTTTGTCGGCGAGTTTTTAATTTTCAGCGGAAGCTTCCATCTTGTCTGGTGGGCCGCGGCTCTTGCAGCCATCGGCCTTTTCGTCACGGCGGTCTTCCTGCTCACGATGATCCAGAAAGTTTTCACCGGCCCGCTGCCGGAACGATGGGCGGAATTCCCCGACCTCACAGCGCCCGAGATTGCGATGGTGACTCCCGCCATCGCTCTGATGTTCGTGCTCGGAATTTACCCGCAGCTCCTCATCGCCCTCTTCAACAATTAGCATGATCCTCACCGCGACATTTCTCTCAGCTTTTGCCGGTGCCGGTCTTATCCTCCTGCTGCCGGAAAGGTCCGCGGCCCTCGCCAGATGGATCGCCCTTCTCGCCGCGCTGGCCGGGCTGGGGTTTGCGACCGTCGCCTTCCTGGACTTCGATAGCGCAGGGCCTCATTTTCAATTCCTCACGAATATCCCGTGGATCCCGCAGCTCGGGATTTCATTCTCCACCGGGGCGGATGGCATCAGCCTCGTCATGCTGGTTCTTACCGGCCTCA
>Ga0247840_10003859_pt1 | contig 24680 bp, 20 predicted proteins | sample LaCruzMarch2015__FD_192404 | JGI IMG/M metagenome (GOLD analysis project Ga0247840, IMG submission 192404) | Freshwater microbial communities from meromictic Lake La Cruz, Castile-La Mancha, Spain - LaCruzMarch2015_17m | ecosystem: Environmental > Aquatic > Freshwater > Lake | place: Spain...
GTCGCGGACGCGTTGCGGGCCGGTGCTGTAGCACGGCCCGCGCCGGTGCAAGGGTCCCAGCAGTTCCTTTTTCTTGGTGTCGATGCACAACACCGGCGTGCCCTGCTGGCGTGCGCAGCGGCGCAACGCGGCGATGTGGCGAAACTGCTGGTCGCGCTCGTGGGGGTCGACGTAGCCGGTGATCAACTCCTTACGCAGGCTGCGCCGCCGAAAGCCGGACTGTGCCAGCAAGTTCGCCGCCGTGTGACGACTGACCGTGACGCCCAAGACCACCAGTTCTCGCGCCAGTTGCAGGGGTTTCAGATCGGTCCAGCGGACCAGTGGATCGGTCGGACTGCCCGCGCTGTGAGCTTCCAGCACCTCGCTGAGCGCCTCGCGCAAGACCGGCTCGTCCGGTGTCAAGGGTGGTCGCCCGCCGCCGGGGCGCCGGATGCGCGCGGCGCCCCCACTGGGACGTTGCGGCCGGTTCGGGTCACCGTCGCGCATCTGCTCCAGTTCGCGAATGCCGGTATAGAGGGTGCGCCGACTCATCCCCAAGACCCGGGCGACATACGCGACACCGCCGAAGCCAATCTTCAAGGCCTCCAGCGCGGCGTAGCGCCGGCGATGGTCCTCCGGCAGCGACCGGCAATACAGTCGCATCGTCTCCTCATGGGTGGCCTCGTAACCGGCAAATTCGTTCATCGTCGTATCTGCTGTCCAACCAACCAGCGCCAATGGTCGCAGGAGGATCTCGGTTTTTCAAGTGAATGGCGGCCTTGCTCATGGTCCAGGCCAGCCGCGTCGGCCGACTGGAGCCCAAGGCTTCAGCCTTGGATCGGCCAAGGCTGAAGCCTTGAACTCCAAATGCGCATCAATGGCCGCCACCAGACAGAGGCCGCCTGAGCTAGAATGAGTAACTTGTTAGTGAACCTTCACTTAGCCGCTGAAACCAGCCTCGCATCCGAGCGCCGGCAGGAGCAGCACGAGAGCCTCGGTCAACTCCACCAAGGCACCGGCCGTGTCCCCGGTAAAACCACCCAGACGCGCCATCAGGGTGCGCCGGACCAGCCAGTACAGCCCGCCAGCCGCGCTCAAGAGCACAAGACCCGTCCAGCCGAGTGCCAACCCGACAGCACCGGCCGCAAGGAGGATGGCCAGGCGCGAGGCCACAGGAGGCGCAGTCCGGGCCGGGTCCGCGGCCATCCCCTGCGGGCGGGCGTAGGGCGTGGACAGCAGCAGCAGCGGCAACTGCGCCCGCGCGATGAGCGGTGCCCACAGCAACAGCCACGCATCCCCGGCCCCGATCAATGCCTCCAAAGCCGCGAATTTCGCGATCAGAACCAGCACCACAGCACTGACCCCCGCCGGCCCGCTGCTGGGGTCCTTCATGATCGCCAGCGTGCGCTCGCGGCTGCCGAGACCGCCGACCCAGGCATCAGCGGTATCCGCCAGTCCATCCAGATGCAGCCCCCCGGTGGACCACACCCATAGGGCTAGAACCAGGGCCGCGACGACCCCGGGCGGTCCATTCAGCACCGCCGGCCCCAACACCAGGGCGACGGCGCTGATCACCAGCCCCAGCAGCAACCCGATCCATGGATACCAGGGAACCGCCTGACCCAGTTCGGCCGGTTCGATTGCCCCTGGATCCGGGAAAGGAAAGCGGGTCAGGAAGCGCCCGGCGATCCAGAGTGGGCGCAGACCAGGACCCAGCTTCATCGGTCGATCACGCCATGGGCCATGACACTCGGCCGGCCGGGGGACACCGGGATACGCAGTCGCGTCAGGCTCCCAGGCGGGACTTCGATCAGCATCCCCGAGCAATCGTTCATCCCCAACACCTCGGCGAGAATGACCCGTACCACGCCCCCATGGGTCAAGACCAGCGTGTGGGCGGCGCCGGCGGCGGTGAGCTGGTGCCATCCCGCCAGGACACGTTGCCGGAAGTTCGCGAAAGGCTCCGCCGCGGGCGGCGTATAGCCGACCGGGTCATCCCAGAACCGCGTCAGCTCCGCGGCCGGTATCTGGTGGGCAGCCAAGCCTTCCCAATCGCCGAAACAGCGCTCGGCCAAGGCCGGGCGGACGTCCAGCGGCACCCCCCGCTCAGCCGCCAAGGCGCGGGCGAAGTCTGCACAGCGGCGCGACGGTGAACTGACAATCTGCCCGAGGTCGGCCTCCCCACGCACCGCGGCCCGTAATTGCGCCCAACCCGCATCGCTCAACGCATCGTCATGACCGCCGCGAAAGCGCGCTCCGCCCAAGACCTCCCCGTGGCGCAACAGCACGATGAAGCGATCGGACGGGATGCTCAACTCGAGACTCCGGCCTGCGCGAAGGTCGCCATTCCGGCGTGCAGATCGCAGGCCAGGCGCAGCACCGGCACCGCCATGGCCGCCCCGCTGCCCTCCCCCAACCGCATGCCCAGATCCAACAATGGCGTCGCATCCAGGGCGGCGAGCAAGCGCCGGTGACCAGGCTCGGCGGACCCGTGGGAGAACAACAGCCAGGCACCCAGACTCGGGTTGATCCGGCAGGCCGCCAGGGCCGCCGCGGTCGAGATATAACCGTCCACCAGCAGGGCCACGCCCCCTTGGGCGGCCGCCAGGTAGCAGCCGGCGAGCGCGGCGATTTCGAAGCCGCCGAGCCGCTCCAGCACGGCCAACGGATCCTGCCCGGCAACCGCGTGCCGGGCCAGGGCACGATCGACCACCTGCACCTTACGACGGATCCCGGCGCCGTCGAGCCCGGTCCCCGGACCGACCAGGTCCGCGGCGGGCAACCCCAGGAGCGCGCAACCCAAGGCCGCGGCGGCGGTGGTGTTGCCGATGCCCATTTCACCGCCGATCACCAGCCGGGCCCCGCCCGCGACGGCGCGCCGCGCGGCATCGCGCCCGACCAGCAACGCCTGCGCGAGTTGCTCTTTCGTCATCGCCGACTGCAGCGCGATGTTCCCGGTGCCGGCACCCACGCGCTCGCCGCGAACCCCGGCGATTGCCCCAGGGTCTTCACGACTGCCGCAATCGATGATCTCCAGCCCGGCCCCCAGACTGCGGGCCAGGACCGAGATGGCCGCCCCGCCGCGGGCGATGTTGCGCACCATCTCGACCGTCACCGACTGGGGAAAGGCGGAGATCCCTTCCGCCGTCACGCCGTGATCGGCGGCGAACAGACAAATCTGGACCGGATCGACACGCGGCATCACGTTGCCCTGCAGTGCCGCCAGTTGGATCGCCACGGACTCCAGACGGCCCAAGGCGCCGCGGGGTTTGGTGAGTTGATCCTGGCGTTCACGCGCGGCGGCGGCGGCGGTTGCGTCAGGGGACGGGCAAGGTTCGGTCAGCCAGGCGAAAGGATCGGTCATGGGGGAGTGGTTAGTGGTTAGTGGTTAGAAATCGCCGAGGGAACCGTTCACGAAAAGGCAAAACTTGTTCATTAGGGCGCCTATGGCGTCTCGGTCGTTGTCGTTGTCGTTGTCGTAATCGTAATCGAGTTTATCTTTCAGTCGTTGTCGTTGTCGTAATCGTAATCGTAATCGAGTTTATCTTTCAAACGCTTGGCGGCCTAATACACGCACGCGACGGAGCGAATCGAAGCTCGATCGACAGCGGGCTGCTCATGTCGAAATTCAATCGCTTCTTCGAGTACGACAACGACAACGACAACGACAACGACAACGACAACGACAACGACAACGACAACGAGTGTGGTCTGGGTTTAACTTGATATCCGACTCATTACCGACTCAGCGCCGGCCCTTTCACGACCAGCGGCAAGCCGGCGACCATGAACAAGACCTGATCACAGCGGGCGGCCAGGTCCTGATGCAGGCGCCCGACCAGATCGCAGTAGCGGCGCGATAACTCGCCCAAGGGAATCACGCCCATGTTGGTCTCGTTCCCGACCAGGATCAGGCGGCCGGGTGCCGCGGCGATCACCTCGGGCAGACGTTCCAGCGCGTGCTCGATCCGTGGGCCGTCGGCTTCCATGAGCAGATTGGTCACCCACAGGGTCAAACATTCCACCAGGATACAGCGCTGCGCGGCCGCCTCGACGCTGATGCGTTCCGCCAGATCGAGCGGTTCTTCGACCAGGCGCCACTGGGCCGGGCGGCGGCGGCGGTGCTCCTCGATGCGTCGCGCCATCTCCCCGTCGCCCGCCCGCGCGGTGGCGAGATAGGTTACCGGCAGTCCGCTGCCAAGGGCCAGATGCTCGGCCAGCCGGCTCTTGCCGGAGCGCACCCCGCCCAGAATCAGGGTGAGCCGCGGCGGGGCCTCGGTCACAGCTCGATGCCCTTCTGCGCCATCACCCCGGCATCGAAGGCGTGCTTGATGGGCCGCATCTCGGTCACGGTATCGGCGATTTCGATCAATCCCGGGGGCGCGCCGCGGCCGGTCACCACGACATGCTGATGGTCGGGACGCGCGTCCAGCGCATCGATGACCCGATCCAGTGGGACCAAACCGAGCTTGAGCGCGATGTTGAGTTCATCCAACACCACCACCTGAACGCTTGGATCGGCCAGAAAGCCGGCTGCCAGTTCCCAGGCCGCCAGGGCGGCGCGGCGATCCAGTTCCGGGTCCTGGGTCTCCCAGGTAAACCCCTCGCCCATCACATGGTATTCAACTTCCGGAAAACGCCGAAAAAACGCCTCCTCCCCGGTCGCGAAACTCCCCTTGATGAACTGCACCACGGCAACCTTCATGCCGTGACCCAGGGCGCGCGCCACCACACCGAAGGCCGAGGAACTCTTGCCTTTTCCGTTACCCGTATTGACCACCAGGACCCCGCGGTCGATGGTGGCGCCGGCCACGCGCGCGTCGACGATTTCCTTGTGACGCTGCATGCGGCGGCGATGGCGCTCGCGCGCGGTATCCTCGGTCATCAGGAACCGACGCGGCCGGACACCTGACGCGGGTTCAGCGTCAGGTGTGCGACCGCCGCCAGACCGACATAGCCGAAGAGCGCGGCCAGGGTGCCCGGCAGGTAGCTAACCAAGCTATGACCCAGACCGACCAGGCTGGGCTCGAAGCGGCCGGACAGGAGATAGAAACCGCCGCTGGCAAAAGCCTCCGCCGCCACCCCGCCGATCAACAAGACCGCCCCGAGGAGCGGCAGCGTGGCCAGGTCCGGGCGATGACGGGTCTGGTACCAGCGCCCCAGCGCCCACAGGCTGCCGTAAGCCGGAACCAGCATCCCATAGGCCGGGCTGAGGCAATAGCCGCTGACCCCGCCCCACCCGATGGCCGTCAGATCGATGGCGGTGGCCAACGCGAACAGCGCCAGCGGCACCCACCGGGCGCGCAGGTAGAACCCGGCCAGGAAAAAGACGGCGAGCGAGGCATCCGGCAGATGGTGCCCCAGCGGGGCGAACTGCTGACCGCGGGTGGCGGCCATCAGCCCGGCGAGGGCCAGCAAGATCAGGATATGGGAACGGGACTGCGTGGTGTCGGTCATTCAGGGCGGACTCCGGTAAGGATGCGCGGGCGGGCGAAGTTCCGGGGGATCACCCGGATTATCGCCTTCGGACGTGATAACCGGACGTAGGGGCGGGTTTCAAACCCGCCCCTACACCAAGGGTTTGCCTGGACATCAGGTACGAAGGCTATACCTCCCATTGTAGGGCGTCGCGCGCAAAGTCACTAGCCGATTCCCGTCCACCCCCAGCGATCCGTGTGGGCGCCGATCCGCATCCCGGCGAGCACGCTCGAATCCCCGGGGCTTGCAGCCACGGAGCCACACGGAAGGCACCGGAACAGCAGCGTTCCGGTGCCCTCCATGCAGATCCGCCGACGGGGCTCAGAATTCCAGCCGCCGCAGGGACGCACCGGTCTTGGCATCCTTGACCAAGGCCCGCAGTTCCAGATCCTGACCGCAACTGCCCAGCATGACCAGTTCCTCGGCACCGTTGCCGTTGACATCGGCAATGCTCGCCAGGTCCAGCGGGATGCACTCCCGATCGAACCAGACCCGTTTGACCAGCTTGGCGCTGCGGCCGTCGCGAACCTCCGCCGTCACCTGTCCGGTTGCGGCGTTATGACCCAAGAGCGCGTACTCCTCACTGTGGTTGCCGTTCAGATCCGGCACCGCGACCAACTGCACCGGGGTGACGGTCTGGTCGTATCCGGTCACCTTGGCCAACGGCGTATTGGTGGCCGCATCGGCCACCCACACGGTGGTCGCGCCGCTGAGCGGGTCGCGCAGCAACATCGCCACATCCGCGCCGCCGTTGCCACTGCGGTCGGCGACCACCACCGCCTCCCGCAGTTCAAAGGTTCGTTCGTTTCCCCGCGGCAGCAGGCTCTGGACCCGCTGCTTCGTCAGCGTATCCTTGATGACGACCCGGTCGATGTCGTCCGGCTTCGACAGGACCACGCCCACCTCGGCGCTGCCGTTGCCGTTGAGGTCGGGGAGCGCGAGCACCTGCCGCGGCTCGAATTGCTCCGGGAACACCAGCGTGGTGACAGTACCCCCGGAGACCCCGTCGCGCAGCTCGACCTGGGTCGGGTTCGCGGTGAGCAGGGCGAGTTCCGGGGCGTCGTTGCCGTCCCGATCCGGGAGCACCGCCAGGTCCAGCGGGCGGAAGCGAGCATCAAAGGTCACGCTCCCAAGCCAATCCCCCGTAAGCATCGCAACCTTGTTTGCGACGGTGTAATAGGAATCCGCATCGGAATAGTCGCCGAGCAACACCAAGCCCAGTCCGTCGCCTAGGTCGGGCGCCACCTCGACGTCCACCACACGGGAGCGCCCTGATCTAAAATCCCAAATCAACGCACCATTTGCAGCGTCTTTCACGGTGATCCAGGCAGCATCGTAAGAGTCGCGTTGGACGACACCGATCTCCGGAGTACCGTCGTCGTTGGTGTCGCCAAGGGACCGCAGCCAGGCGCGTCTAGCCGAGACCGTGCCTGTCTGCGACTCGAACGCACCCAAGTCAATGCGCCCATTGCGCACGCGGTCGAAACCCGCGCCGCGCTGGTCCCACCGAGCGCGCCCCTGGATGTCGTATGCAGCATCAGGATCACCGCGGTCGAGTGCGGGGCTACCGGGCAGCAGGGCCTGCGTCAGCGCCGGCCCGCCGTTGTCTTGCAGAGGACCGAGCAGCGGGTCGACACCGAAGAGATTGGAACCAGGGACACCTTCGGTAATGACAGCATCGCCCAAGTTGCCGATCAGCGAATAGCTCAACTCCACCCATGGGTCAACAACCGACATCGACTGGCTAATTTGGATGTCCGGATTAGTCGCCACCCCGTTTCCTGCAACAATACTGTTGATAATTTGCACACTGCTGTCGTTCATGTCATTGACCATCAGCATCCCTCGGCCAGAGACCGCCGCGTTGCCAGTGATGGTGCTGCTACTGACGCTGGACCAGCAATCATATTGGCTAATTCCATTACCCTCATTTCCCGACACTGTACTATTGGTCACGGACACAGACCCCGATTGAAAGCCCTCCCACCAGTTATAGGAAGCACCGCAAGCTATGCCGGTGCCATGGTTGCCGGATATCAGGCTAGCTGTAATTCCGATACCACTACCACCTATACCGCCGCCATGATTGTCGGACACAAGACTTTCCACAATACTGGCACCACTGCAACCGATGCCGCCCATGCCGTTCCCCGACACGCTGGACCTCTCAATGGAAAGGCTGCTGCAGTGTACCCCGAGCCGCTGATTATCAATGATCTGACTTCCACGCACGATAAGACCGCCGTTTCCATTGCGATCTCCTACGTGATATATCCCATTCTTGCCATTACCAGAAATCACGCTGTCTTCTACCGTGATCGGAGTGTAACCATAGCCCCACGGATGCATCCCTTCGCTTATGCTCCAGATGCCACTGCCACCATTGTTGGCGATGACGCTTCCGGTAATGGTAGTATGCCCCGCACGACTAGTAATACCTTCTCCGCCGTTGCCGGTGATCTCAAGGTTTACCAGGCGAATAGACGACCAACTCCAATACCCCCAATCGTCGATAACAACTCCAGTCGCAGCGTTCCCGGTAATGATACAATCCTTAATCGTGGCCGCCGGATATCCAGTAATGACTAGCCCCTGATGCGCGTTCTTCAACGTGAGTCCGGTGATTGTGAGCGTGCTGTCCCCACCCCACACGGACGCATCGATTACCGCATCCCCGCCGCCGCCGTCGATCGCCAGCACATCTTTCCCCGGACCGGTAATGACCAAGCTCCCGCTCGAGATGCCCTCGGCGTTTGGACAGCCGTTCCATGGTGTCCAATCGCTGCAGTCCACATAACCGTGCACCAGCGGACCGGACGTCAGGGCGATGGTTCCGCTGACACTCGAAGCGAACACCACCTCATCCAGCCCAGGGTTGGCATCGGCCGCGCTGATTGCCTCGCGCAGGCTGCCGGGGCCGGCGTCGTTGGTGTTGGTAACGGTGTAGGTGGCGGCGTACAGCGGTGCGCCGGCCGTCAGGGCGGCACCCAAGCCCAGCACGCAGGCCAGCGGAGCGCGGGGTGGCCGCAGACAATCGGTGATCGCCCGCGTGAGTCTTGAAAGCTGGGGCCGTTCCGGACGACGGGACCGCTCGATGCTTGCGTTCGGGTGTTGCATGACTCATGTCTCCTCATGATTTTGAATTGATGACGACGCGATCGGTGCAGAAATCCAGCCGGTGCAGAGACGCACCGAGCTTAGCATCCACGACGAAGGCACGCAGTTGCGCCGCGGTGCCGCACCGACCCCGCATCACCAGTTCCGCGGCGCCATTGCCGTTGACATCACCGATGCTCACCAAGTCGAGTGGCGTACACAGCTTTAAGCGCTTCTCCGATTTCGATGCTGCGCCCGCAACCGGGCGTTTTCGCAAGATCAGTCGCAACTTTCGATGCAGACTGCAAGCCGGGCGATGCAATCCCGGACCGCACGCCGAGGCGGCGGATCCATGTCCCTGTCGAAACGAATCGATAAGGTGGCACGACATGTGCCTACATGCCTCTAACCAACCGCCGGGAACCACATTCTGAAGAATTTCCAGGGCCCCGCGCGGCGGCGATCCGAACCCACCCGGGGTTGCCCGCGGTCTACCGGTCGAGTGCACGGCGAGCCGCTTCGCCAAAGACCGCGCCGAGAAGTGTCGGACACCCTGGATCAACCACATCAATGATCGAGACCCCCACACTCGCAGACTTGTGTCAGCCCGGAAGCACGCTCGCAGTGTCCCCGGACGATCGGGTCGGGCGGACCCTGGCGATCATGGCGGAACAGCAGTTGAGCGCGGTCGTGGTGGCGGTGGACGGCTGCCCGGTGGGAATCTTCACCGAACGCGACGTCCTGGGGCTGATGGCCCGCGGCGATTACGATCCCGAGGCCCGCCTGTGCGACCTGATGACCCCTGATCCCGTCACCGTTTCGCCCCAGTTGACCTTCGCGGCGGGCTACGCCCGGATGGCCGGACACGGCTTCCGGCACTTGGTGCTGGCCGACGGCCAGGGTCGGCTGTACGGCGTGCTCTCCGAAACCGACTTCGCCCGTGCTTTGGGCGCCGAGGAGCTGATGGGTCCCCGCACCGTCGCGGATCTGATGACGCGCAACCCGGCGACCTTCCAGGACCGCACGCAGGAACATGCCGACACCGAGCGGCTGCGCGCCATCTTCGATCACTCCCCAGCCGGTATCGCCCTGGGGGACATCCAGGGCCGCCTGGTGCTGGCCAATCCTGCCCTGTATGAGATCCTCGGTTACCGGGAGCATCCGCAGGAGCTCGTCGGCCGCCATTTCAGCGATTTGACCCTCCCCGAAGATCGCGCCGGGGATATCGCGCAATTCGCCCGGCTGCAAGCCGGTGAGCTCCCGAGCTACCGGATCGAAAAGCAGTATCTGCGCCGGGACGGAACCACTGCCCGCGTGGAGGTGACCGTCTCCGCCATCCGCGATCTGTCGGGCCGGATGACTGCCTCTCTGGCCATCGTAAATGATATCAGTGCATTGCGCCTCGCTCAGGAACATCTGCTGGAAGCTCAGGCAATCGCCCATGTCGGGAGCTGGGAACTGGACATCGCGGACGGGACCATGATCTGGTCCGACGAAACCTACCGACTGCTGGGCTATACCCCAGGGGAGGTCGAAGCCAATGAAGAACGATTGCTCGCCGCCATGCCCGCCGCGGATCGTGCCGCCCGCGCGGCGGCGCTGACCGCGGCCTTGGCAAGTCCCGACGGACACTACCGGTTGGAGCACCGGGTGCAAGGAGTCGACGGAGTGCCACACATCCTGCTCGCCGAGGGGCGCATCGCCCGCGACGCCCAGGGCCGCCCCATGCGCCTGACCGGAACCAGCCTGGATGTGACCCGGCAGCGGGCCACCGAGGCGGCGCTGCGCGCCGAGCAGACGCGGCTGGCCGCGCAGCGCCGCCGCCTGGCGAACATCATCGCCGGCACCCGGGTGGGTACCTGGGAGTGGGAGGTCCAGACCGGAGCGACAGTCTTCAACGCGCGCTGGGCCGAGATCGCCGGCTATCGCCTGGAGGAGCTCGCTCCGACCACCATCGAGACCTGGATCCGCCTGGCGCACCCGGAGGATTTGCCGATCAGCAACGCGTTACTGCAACGCCACTTCCGCGGCGAACTCGACACCTACGAATGCGAGGTGCGTGTTCGCCACAAGGATGGACACTGGGTCTGGGTCTTCGACCAGGGGCGGGTGGTCTCCTGGGGTCCTGCCGGCGAGCCGCTGCTGATGTCGGGCATCCATCAGGACATCAGCGAGCGTCACCGTGCCCAAGAGCGCCTGCGCGAAAGCGAGGCGCGACTGCGCGCCGTCTTCGATAACGCCCCGCTCGGCATGGCCCTGGTCGGAGCGGATGGCCGGGTCACCCTGGCCAACCAGGCGCTCGGAACCTTCTTGGGCTGCGCCCCGGAGCGCGCGGTGGGGATGCCGGTCTACGGGATGAGCCCGCCGCAGGAGCGGCGCGCCGACCGCATCATCCTGGCCGACCTGATCGCCGGCCGGCGCACCAGCTACCGGGCAACCAAGCGTTATCGGCGCGTGGATGGCCGGGAAGTCTGGGGGGACCTGCGGGTCACCCTGTTACCCAACCGGCCGGGGGAGCCGCCGAGCCCCCTCGGCATGGTGGAAGACGTCACGGAGCTCTACGCCGCCAACGCCCAGCGCCAGGCACTCGAAGACGCGCTGGGGCGCTATACCCTCCAGCTCGAGGAACTGGTCGACGTGGCGAACCTGCCGCTCGCCCTGCCGGAGCAGGTGTGCGCCCTGCTGAGTCTGGGCTGCCGGAGCCTGGGGATGACCGCGGCGCTCCTGGGACAACTGGACAGCGGACACCGGGCTCTGGCGACCGTGCGCGTCGACGACCCGGACGGCCAGCTGCCGCGCCTGGGACGGCGGGCGCTGGACGACATCCTGGGCGGTCAAGGACAGCCGCGGGTACTCGGACCCGAGCGCCTGACCCGATCGACCGTGGCGGCCGGGTTCGTCTCCTGCATCGGGGTCGCCTTCGACTGCCCGCGCCCGGACGGCCCGTCGGATACCCTGATCCTAACCCTATGGTCCACCGAACCCCCGCTGAATCTGGGCGGGCCGGAGCGGCAGATCCTGCGGCTCGTCGCCCAGCGGGCCGCCGCGGTGTACCACAACGAGCGTCTGCAGCGCAGCCTGATCCAGGCCAAAGAGCGCGAGACCATCGGCCATCTCGCGAGCGGGGTTGCCCACGATTTCAACAACCTGCTGGGCGTCATCGACGCCAATCTGTTCTATCTGGAAAACCGCCTGCAAGACCGTATCACCGATCCGGAACTCGTCCAGGTGCTGGACGAGATCCAGAGCGCCCTGGGGCAGGCCAAGGTCGTCACCTCCGGCATGCTGTCCTTGAGTCGGGCCGGCGGAGTTCCGCTGGAGTCCGTGGATCTGGCATCAACAGTCGCGGACCTGGTGCGCATCCTGATCCATCTGCTGCCTCCCGCCATTCAGTTGACGGTCCAGATCCCGGCCGATCTGAAGACCCGCAGCAACCGCGGCTTCCTCCAGGCGGCCCTGCTCAACCTGGCCCTGAATGCCCGCGACGCGATGCCCAACGGGGGCCAGTTGCGCATCGCGGCCCAACCTGGCCCCTGGGACGCCGGCGCCCGGCTGGCGGTCGGCAGACTGCCTGCCGGTGACGGCGTCGAGCTGAGCGTCACCGACACCGGCACCGGTATGCACCCCGAGATCCTCGCCCGCATCTTCGAACCGCTCTTCTCCACCAAGGCAAAACAACGGGGGCACGGGCTCGGGCTCTTCATGGTCCAGGAATTCGTATCCCGCTCCGGCGCCGGATTGACCGTTAACTCCAGTCCCGGCGAGGGCACCCGTTTCAGTCTCCTGCTGCCCCCGGCGGGCGACGCGGTCGCGGACACCGCGGCAACGCGGTGAGCGTCCAGGCGCGGCAGGCGGCGGGTGCTTATCCCCGAGTCCATAAGGGATCAAACACCGCGACCAGTCTCTCCGGCGTAGAAGGATAGGCCGCTCCTTTAAACCAACCTGGGGGCTGCGACTTTTGTCAATGCCGACGACGCGACGAATTTGTAAACTGCCTGTCAATCCATCCTGTCCTGCCCGCCATGGCATCCGCGACCGACAACCGGGAGCGCCGATCTTGATCGGTTGCAGCAGACGTACACTAACTGGAGTCCTCTATGTCGAACCAAATGCTTCCCGCCGCTGCGCCGCGTCCCGCACCCTCGCGGCGGTCATCCCTCTGGCCCTGGATACCGGTCCTCTCGACCGCCGCGGCACTGAGCGTCCTGCTGGTGCTCACCTCGCCCCTGCCGCTGCACTGAGGCGTGCCCGGAGCCCCCATGACAACGCCAACACAACCCGATTCCCGACTGGAAAACTTCCCCATTTCGTTCTTCGCGATGGTGATGGGGATGTCCGGCCTGACCATCGGCTGGGAAAAGGCCCAGCACATCCTGGGGATGGACCTGGGGATCACGCCCTGGCTGGTCGGTGTCACCAGTCTGCTGTTCCTGACCCTGGTCATGCTCTACGGAACCAAGCTAGTGCTGTACCGCCAGTCCGTGCTGGGCGAACTGCGCCACCCGGTCAAGCTCAACTTTTTCCCGACCATCTCCATCAGCCTGCTGCTGCTCTCGATTGCCTTCCTGCCGCTGGCACCGGAGCTGACCCGCTGGCTGTGGGTGACCGGGGCCACGCTGCACCTCGCCTTGATGCTCTACGTGGTGAACGTCTGGATGCACCATGACCACTTCAAAGTGCAGCACATGAACCCGGCCTGGTTCATCCCGGCGGTCGGCAACGTGCTGGTGCCGGTGGCCGGGGTGCCGCTGGGATACATCGACATCTCCTGGTTCTTCTTCAGCATCGGCATGCTGTTCTGGGTGATGCTGATGACCATCATTCTCTATCGGGTGCTGTTCCATGACCCCATCGATGAACGCCTGATGCCGACTCTGTTCATCCTGATCGCCCCGCCCGCCGTCGGCTTCATCGCCTACAGCCGGCTGGTTCCCGAACTGGACGCCTTCGGACGGATTCTCTATTACGCCGGTCTGTTCCTGACCCTGCTGCTCTTCACCCAGGCCGCCCGCTTCCTGAAGCTGCGCTTTTTCCTCTCCTGGTGGGCTTATTCCTTCCCCCTGGCGGCGATCAGCATCGCGAGTCTGGTGATGTTCGAGCGCTCGGGCAATGATCTTTACCGCTATCTGGGGCTCGGCCTGCTGACCCTGCTGACCGGCATCATCCTGATCCTGCTCACCCGCACCGCCAATGCGGTGCGGCAGGGCGGGATCTGCGTGCCCGGTCACTAAGGCCTTTCTGACCCCTCACCCAGACCGGAGAACCCATGTCCGAACCCACACCCGCCGAGCGCCCCTGGCTCCCCTTGGCACCCATCGCCCTGGTTCTGCTGTTTGGCGCCGGGCTGCTGCTTGCGTACCTCGTCGACCCCGCGCCGATCGAGCGGCACCCGGCACCAGAGACAACGGATGCCCGGACCGGCGCCGCGCTCCCGCCCTGCCGGCCGACCACCGGGGATACCGAATCACCGACCCTCAGACAGCGGATACTGGACCTCGAGCAGACCATCGCGGATCTCGGAACCAGCCACGCGGCCGCCTTGGCAGCCGCCCGCGGCGAGGCCGCGGCGGCATTGGCCGCGGCCGAGGCATCGGTCAACCGCTGTCGGGAGGAGGCGGGGCAACTGCGTCAGACTGCTGAGCTCGGCGCTCGGGCGACCGACCGCGGCTTACAAGTCACCCTCGCCGAAACCGACTTGCGCTTCAAACCGGGTCAAGGGACCCTGCCGTCCCCGGTGCCGGATGGCCTGAAGCGGATGGCCGCGTTCCTTGAGCAGAATCCGCGGTTCCAGATCCAGGTCGAAGGCCACACCGACAGCAAAGGCGACGCCAAGGCCAACCTGAGCCTCTCGACTCAACGGGCCGAATCGATCAAAGCCGCGCTGGCTGCCTTGGGTATCGCCGCGGACCGGATCACGGCCACGGGTAAGGGCGAGTCACAGCCCATTACCGAAAACCAAACCGCGGACGGGCGCAGCCGTAACCGGCGGGTCGAGGTGCTGCTCATCGAGCCCTGACCGTCACTCCCGCGCGACCAGGTCCCGATAGGCATGCCAGGTCCCATGGCCGACCAGCGGCACGGCCACAAAGAGCCCGATATAGAAAGTCATGAGCCCGGCACCCCCGATCAGTACCAGGAGCGCGGCCCACAGCAGCATGGGCGCCCAGTTGAGGCTGACCGCCCGCACACTGGTGCGCATGGCGGTGAAGCCGTCCACCTGGCGATCGATCAACATCGGGATCGTGATTGCACTGATACAAAAGGCACAGACGGCGAAAAAGGCGCCGACCAGGGTGATCACGGTCAGCAACCCCGTGTACTGACCCGACAGCACGACCACCGGGACGAAATTCTTCCAGGTGGGAAAAGGATCCTGGAACAACATGATGAAGAGAAACACCGACGCCAGTATCCACAACTGCATCGTGATGAACAGAAAACCGGTCGCGACCCCCAACTGACCCTGGTTGCGGCGCACCGCTTCCAGCGCCTGACAGTGCCGCGGCGACTCGCCCCGTTCCAGATGGGCGCTCATCTGATAGAGACCGATCGCCAGGAGCGGCGCCATCAGAAAAAACCCGGCCGTGAGAAAGGGCACCAGAAAAGTCAGATGACCAAGCACGGTGAGCAGGACGATCAGCGCGCTGATCACCACAATCCCCGCACCGTAACGCAGGCTGTAGAAGGGCGCCGTCTTGATATCCCGCCAACCTTTCGCAAGCCAACGCCAGGGATGACCGAGGGTCACCCGGTTCACTTGCGGGTCCCTCCCGCCGGGGACCGGCGGCATGATCGTCTCGTTCATTACGGATCGTCCTCTTTATTTTGATGGATCAGTGAGCCCATGGGGCTGACCCAGTATAGACCCGCCTGAGCCCGGCGCAGCGGATCCCATCCTGTCGCCTGCTGAAACCCTAGCGGTCACCACGGTACCGACAGCCGCTCCACTACATCGCGGCGCGCCAGGACCCGCGAACACAGATCCCACCGCGCAATGTCCTCCGCGCCGCGGGGTATCCTCCCACAGAATCTCGTAGTTCCCGGCGAAAGCGCGCTTGGTCTCGTTGATCGACCCCAGAAAGCAAATCTTGGCGCCGTCCGCCGCCTCGATGACCCCGGCCTTGCCGTGCAGAAAGACCCGATCCTTGGGCACCACCAGAATCTCCACCCGCCCGCTGGTCAGCAGGTCATGCAGTTTCAGCGCTCGGGAACCAGGACCGCCTGTTCATGCCTCGCTGCTGTCGCCAGGAAAAAAATCCGGGGACAGTGACTGCTCCAGGGTATATGGACACTGGCTCGGAAACGTCCGCCGATCGATTCCGGTCTCATCCTCTGCCTTGAGCTTCGCTTTCTCATAAGCCGTCTGGATCTTTTCCGCCACCAGCGGCTGCAAGCTGGGGCTGTCTTCAAGCAGGTCAGCGATGTCCATGCGTTGCGTCAGTATCGTATTGCGCCAACTGCGCGTCCTCTTGGACGCCTGGTACTGCCACTTGAGTAGGTGCATCAGTAAGACGGCGAGGCGATTCAACAGTTCACGCTTCTCGCTCCTCGCCATCGCCTCCAACTCCTCGGCAATATGCTCGACATCGACTTGGTCGAATTGATGGTTGCGCATCAATTGCGCATTCGCGTTCAACCAGCCGAAAAAATCATGGTCGTAACTCTGCGCAACAGTCATGCTTCGACACTCCTAAATACGCTTCAGTTCGCTCATCCGATCCGTTGGTTGAGCACCAGTTCACTCAGCACCCGCGCCGCGCTCGCCTCGTCCGGTCGCAGGGTCTTCTGACTCAAGCCATCGAAGAGACGCTGCACTTCCTCCCGGTCCCAGACGGAGCGCGGCAGCCGGGACACGAGTTCGATCAAGCCGCGCGTCTGGCGAAACTGCTTGGCGATCTCGCCCCAGAAGAAGTGGTTGGGATTGTTGCGACCGGTGAAGGCGGCGATGTCCGCAGTTGCGAAGGCATCCGCGTGGGCCAGGCCGGCGCAGTGGGTCTTGCGCAGCGCCGGATAGTTGGCGAGCAAACCGAAGCCAACGAGGAGGTGCGTCTTGCCGCCGCCCATGGCCTGCTTCAGGTGAAAACTTGACGAAACGCTATAGCAGCTTGACCAACGTGGCGACAATCGCTGCCTGTGCCAACAGCAGACCGGCCATCCATTTCACCAGATCGGCCTTCACGGCCTCAAGGTCGGACTTGGTCGCGAGTTCGCGAATGGCGATGGTCTCTCCGAGCGCCACCGCCAGCGCCTCGACTTCGGCCTTGGCCTGCTCATCAGAGACACCCCCGGCCTTCAGCCGCTCAACGAACTTCAGCGTATCGAAAGTTATGGTGGTCATCACGAATCCTCTGGTACGCAAACCCTGGGGCCGGGGCGTTCACCCCCGGCTAATCCCGAATCCCCAACTTAGCCTTTGCGGGATCAGGGGTCAACCGGCAGCCGGGAGGCGCATCCCGCGCTCAGCCCGACACACCAAGTGCTACCGGCGTCTGTTCCGCGCGGGCTAGGCTTGGCTCACGCGACCCGCATCCACCGCCGCAGCCGACCGACCGGACTCGGGTCCCGCCGCATCGGCCCCCTGCCGCCGCGGCATCAGCCGCTTGAGCAAACGCAGCAGATCGTCCACATAGGTAAAGACCACCGGAATGACCAGCAGGCTCAGAAAGGTGGAGGTGATGAGCCCGCCGATGACGGCAATCGCCATCGGCGAGCGGAAGCTCGGCTCGGCACCCAGACCCAGGGCGACCGGAAGCATACCGGCCCCCATGGCAATGGTGGTCATGACAATGGGCCGGGCGCGCTTGTGGCAGGCGTCAAGAATGGCGCTGCGCCGGTCCAGGCCATGTTGGCGGCGGGCGGCAATGGCGTACTCGACCAGGAGAATCGAGTTCTTGGTGACGATCCCCATCAACATCAGGATGCCGATGACGGAGGGCATGGAGAAGCTGTTATGCGTCAGCAACAGCGCAATGAAGGCCCCGCCGAATGAGAGCGGCAGCGCGGCGAGGATGGTGACCGGCTGCATGAAATCATGGAACAGCAACACCAGCACCGCATAGATGCACAGCACGCCGATCAGCATGGCGGTCCCGAAGGAGGTGAACAATTCGGCCATCCGCTCGGCATCGCCCTGCTCGATCCGCATCACGGCAGGCGGCAGGTTATTGAGTGACGGTAGGGCATTGGCCTCGTCGAGCACGGCGCCGATCAGTCGCGCGCCCAATTCAACGTCGATATTGACGTTGCGCATCCGATCCACCCGGTTGATCTGGGCCGGACCGCTGCCCAATCGCAACTCGGCCACTGCCGACAGGGGCACCGACCCAGCCTTGGCCGGGACCCGCAACTGGGCGATGGCGTCCAAGTCCTGACGCAACCCCGGATCGAGACGCACGCGGATGGGAATCTGGCGTTGCGGGAGATTGAGCTTGGGCAGATTGACCTTGAAGTCGCCGGAGGTGGCCACCCGCACCGCGCTGGCCAGGGCCGCGGTGGTCACTCCGAGGTCGGCGGCGCGGGCGAAGTCCGGACGGATTTGGATCTCCGGACGCTGGAGACTGGCCCCCGAGACGATGTTGCCGACCCCCTCCAGGGTGCGCAGATCGCGTTCCACCGCCTGGGCGGCAGCCGCCAGGGCCAGTGGATCGTCGCTCGCCAGCCCAACCTGGAGTTTGCCGCCGGGTTCGCTGCCGCCGATGGAGATGCGCACCCCGGGCAGGGCCTGCAGCCGCTCGCGGACTTCCTGCTCCACCTGGGTCTGGTTGCGGTCGCGGTCGCGGCGATAGACCAGTTTCAGGTTCAGGGTGGCCAGGCGGACGTCCTTGGCGCCACCTTCCGCCATCGGACCCTGGCCCGCGACGCTGCCCACCGCGGTGAAGCTGCCGGTGATGTCGGTCATGGGTGCCAGCAAGGCACGCGCCCGCTCGGCCGCGAGCCGCGTGTCCGCCAGGGCGCTGCCGGGGGGGAGTTCCAGCTTGACGATGGTCAGACCGCGATCCGCGGCGGGCACGAACCCCTTGGGCAGCAGGGGCAGAATCTGCAGCGAACCGATGAAGAAGAGGATGGCGATCAGCGCCGTGGTCCGGCGATGGTTCAGGCACCAGCCAACCGCGCGCAGATAGCGGGTCATGATGAACCCGTCGTGGTTGCCCTCGGGGTGAGCCTTCAGAAAGTAGGCCGACATCATCGGCGTCAACAGCCGCGCCACCAACAGCGAGGCGACCACTGCCACCGCGGCGGTGATGCCGAACTGGACGAAGAACTTCCCCGGAATACCGCCCATGAAGGCGGTGGGCAGGAAGACCGCCACCAGGGTGAAGGTGGTCGCGATGACCGCCAGCCCGATCTCGTCGGCCGCCTCCATCGCCGCCTGGAAGGGCGGCTTCCCCATCCGCAGATGCCGCACGATGTTCTCGATCTCGACGATGGCATCGTCGACCAGAATCCCCACCACCAGAGCCAGGGCGAGCAGCGTCAGGATGTTGAGACTGAAACCCAGCCACAGCATGACGGCGAAGGTCGGAATGATGGACAGCGGCAGCGCCACCGCCGCGATCAGCGTGGCCCGCCAGTCGCGCAGGAACCAGAAGACCACCAGGATCGCCAGCACCGCCCCCTCCCAGAGCAGTTCCATGGACCCCCGATAATTGTCCTGCACCGGGTCCACGGTGTTGAAGGCTTCGGCGATCCGGACCTGCGGGTGCAGAGCCCCAAGCCGCGCCACCTCGGCCTGCACGGCGGCCGCGACCGCCACCTCGCTGGCGCCCCGGATGCGCGTGACCTCGAAGGCAACCACCGGGGTTTCATCCAGCACGGCGTGCGAACTGCGCTCGGCGAAACTGTCGCTGACGGTGCCCAGATCGCCAATTCGCACCCGCCGCCCATCGGCCAGCGGGACCTCCAGGTCCGCAATGCCGGCCACGGTGCCCACCGCGCCCAGGCTGCGCACCGACTGGACCGCCCCGCCGATGTCGCCGCGCCCACCGGAAGCATCCTGCTGGACACGCTTCAATTGCGCCGAGATATCCCCGGCGGTCACCCCCAGGGCCTGCATCCGGGCGCTGTCCAGATCGACGTGCACCTCGCGGTCCACCCCGCCGAGCCGCGCCACCCGCCCCACGCCCTTGACCGACAGCAACGCCTTGGAGATCTCGTTGTCGACGAACCAGGACAAGGCCTGCTCGTCCATCCGTTGTGAGGCGACCGTGTAAGTGGCGATGGCCGAGCCGGAGGTGGTGACCTTGGAGACTACCGGATCGGTCAAATCCTGCGGGAGATCGGCGCGCACGCTGTCCACCGCATTGCGCACCTCATTCAAGGCGACCTCGGAATCCTTGTCGATCTGGAACTCGACCCGGATGGTCGCGGACCCGTCGGTGAGGGTGGTGCGGATATGCTCGATGCCGCCCAGCGTTGCGACCTGATCCTCGATCTTACGGGCGACCTCCGTCTCCAACTGCGTCGGGTCCGCCCCTTCGAGAGCGGCCGTGACGGTGACGGCGGGCAATTCGATATCCGGGAAATTCTGAATCCCCAGACCGTGAAAGCCCATGATCCCGATAACGGTCAGCAGCGCAAACAACAGGATCGCGGGGACCGGGTGACGAATCGACCAGGAAGAGACGTTCATTTTGGTGTTGACGAGAGGGTCGATACTGAATCAGGAGGTAACAGGGTGAGTCCGTCCGCGGCTACAGCGCCGGGCGCGGGCTCGACCCGCACCCGGTCGCCGTCGTTCAGGAAGGCCCCGCCGCTCGCCGCCACTTGGGCACCCGGCGTCAAACCGCCGAGGATCTCCACCCGACCCTGGGCGCGGCGCCCGGTCTCGAGCTTGCGCTGGGCGACGCGGCCGTCGGCGAGGACCTCAAAACTGAAACTATTGCCGTCGCGCAGCACCACGGCGGACTCCGGCAGGCTCAGCGCGGCCGTCACCCCCAGGCGGATACTGCCCCGCGCGAACATCCCCGGCCGGGCCGGGCTGTCCGACGGGATGTCGACATAGACCAGACCATAGCGGGTGTTGGTATCCAGGGTCGGGGCCGCGATGCGCACCAGACCCGACACCTGCTCCCCGCCGGGGAGTGTGAGCGCCGCTTCCTGGCCGGGCACGACCTGCGCCAGTTGTGCCGCGGTGACCTCGGCCCGCCATTCGACACGGCCCTGACGCACGATGCGGAACAGCTCGGTGCCGGGTTGGACGACCGTCCCCAGCGTGACGCTGCGAGCGGTGATCACGCCATCGTCGACCGACAGGATATGCGTCTGTTCCAGGCGAATCCGCTCCATGTCCCGCGCCGCCTCGGCCGCCGCCAGATTGGCCTGGGCCGCCTCCTCCCCGAGCAGATACTGGGTGCGCTGCTGTTCCGGCATGGCCCCCCGATCCTTGACGGTGCGCGCGCGGTCGGCGTTGGCGCGTGCCTCCGCCAGACTGGCCCGCGCCTGGGCCACCTTCGCCTCCTGCTGAGCCAGTTCAGCCTTCACCGTCTCCTGGGCCAGACGCGCCAGTTCCTGGCCGCGCCGCACCCGGTCCCCCACATCCACCGCCACCAACACCACCCGCAGGCCGCCGGTCTCAGCGGCGATCACCCCCTCCTGCCAGGCAAAGAGCCCGCCGCTCGCCTCGATCTCCCGCGGCCAATCGGCCGCTTGCGGGGTGACCAGAGTCACGGCCAGGGACGGACGGGGCACCGCCGCGCGGGACAGTTCCTGCACGGCCCCGTCAGCGGCCCGGACCGGACGGGGCAGTCCCACGGCCGCAAGCAGGCCGGCCGCGATCAGCACGGCTGGAACCGCCCAAGGGGATGACGTCGGTATGATCCTCATATAACGACTCCAGGGTCGGCGGGCGGATGGTCTCGAGGTTCCAGTCCGATCGCCCGGTTGATCAGGTCGATGACGGTGCGGGTGAGCAAGTCCAGGCGCGCGGGGGTGTAATCTTCCCAGTCGACCTGTCGCCACAGAATCGGGCGCGAAAAGACCAGATGGCCCACCTGCCCGTAGAGCACATTGGCGGTGAGCCGCACGGACTCCGCCTCGGGTGCCAATCCTTGGGCAGCCCCGACCACCCGCGCCAGCAGATCCAGCAGGGGGGCGGCCCGGCGGCGGTAGAGCAGCTCGAAAAGTTCGCCGGGAAAAGCGAGCTCCCGCGCCAACAGCACACTGAACCAGCGGAAATTCTCGTACGTGGAAATCCGCCTCACCATCCCGCCGGCCAGGATCTCGACCGCGGCCGGCAGTTGCGTCCGATCCACCACGGTGTGCCCCAATAGCCGGGCGACCTTGGCCAATTGCGCCGCGAAACGCGCCTCATCGTCGTCCAGAACGGTCTCGAAGATGGTCCGATAGAGCCCCTGCTTGCCGCCAAAATGGTAATTGACGGCGGCGACATTGACTTGCGCCGCGGCGCTGATGTCGCGCACGGACACGCCCCGGAAGCCATGCTCGGCAAAGAGACGCAACGAGGTATCGATGATGCGCCGCCGGGTCGCCGCGGTGCGGGGATCGGGGGCGCGCAGGTGAGTCGCGGGATGGATCTCGGGCATGCGAATACAATCGTTGTCTTTGTCGTAATCGGAGGGGATCGGGCGCGGAGTTGAGTCAAGGAATGGATCTCGGGCATGGGCCGCCGCGGGCAGAGATCTGGGAACCTAGTCTAATCCGAACGCCCCATTTTTTCAAACAGTCGTTTGACATCTTTCGCGATACGCGCGGCGGTCGACTGGAGTGTCATCAAGGGTTGACGTTGCGTTAGACTGACACCCCATCAGCCGTCCCATACCGCCGATGCCCAATCCTGGGATCAAGGCCGCGGCACCATGCGCACGGCGTTACGCTTCCGCCAGGTAGGTCACCAGATGCTCGCACCCCTTGCGCTCTTGGAGCAGTTGCAGGCCCGACTCGACGAGGCGATCGGGCTCATCCCGACCGACCGGACCCCAGGGTTCGCCTCGCTTGTTCTCGAACTGCCGGAGGCGATCACACTGCCGCCCGAGTTGGACTGCGCGAGCTTCAGCTTCTCGCATGGCCAGGCCGGTGAACTGCGCGCGGGCTACGGGGTGGCGGCACAGTGGACGGCTCAAGGATCGGACCGCCTGCGGGTGTTGAGCGCCCGCGCACGGGATCTCACCCGCCACTGGCAGCACCTCGACCCGGATGAGACCGGGTTTCTCGGCTTTGCCATGCTCGGTTTTGCCGCCGCGCCCCATCCGGCGCCCACGCCCGTCCCGGCGCGCCCCGCGGACAGGATCGCGGACGCGTCAGCGGATTTGCCCGATGCCCTGCTGTGGCTCCCGGAACTCGGACTCTGCACCCGCCGCGGCCAAGCGGCGCTGGTGCTGACGACCCGACTGCCGGCGACCCACGCCGACCTGCGTCGGCGCTGGCGCGACTGGCTGGCGCGACTGGTACCCGCGCTCGATGCCCCGCTGCCCGAGCCGCTGACCTCCAGCACACTCACCAATCTCGGCAGCCTGCCGGACCTGCGCGACTGGCAGATCCTGGTCGAGTCCGCCCTGACGGCGATTCGCAGCGGTCCGCTCGACAAGGTCGTCCTATGCCGCCGCATCGGGCTGCGCGGCCGTCGGCCCTTCGACCTGCGACGGCTGCTGGCCGCGCTGACGTATCTCTTTCCGTCCTGCCAGGTCATCAGCATCGAGCGCGGTGAGACCCGTTTCGTCGCCGCCACACCGGAACGTCTGCTGCGCGTCCATGGCCGGCAGGTGGAGGTCGACGCCATCGCCGGCACCGCGGCGCGCTCGGCCAGCGCACCGCGTGACGCTGCACTGACGGCCGCACTGCAGGCCTCCCGCAAGGACCAGCGGGAGCACGCCATGGTGGTGGAGGCGGTGCGCGAGGTGCTGGATGGCTGCTGCGACGCGGTCCAAGTGCCGGCCGTCCCTCGGGTCATGCAGTTGCACAACGCACAGCACCTGTGGAGCCCCGTGAGCGGTCGACTGCGCGATGCGACCGACCTCTTTACCCTGGCCGAACGCCTGCATCCGACCCCGGCGACCAACGGCAAGCCGCAGTTGGAGGCGCGGCAGTGGCTGCACCGCATGGAGCCCCTGGAGCGCGGCTGGTATACCGGCGTCGCGGGCATTCTCGAGGCGGGCACGAGTCCCCAACTGGACGGCGAACTCTGGGTGCTGCTGCGCTGCGCGCAGATCCAAGGGGATGAAGCACAACTCTACGCCGGGGCGGGGATCGTACTCGGCTCGGATCCCCTGGCCGAATGGCGCGAGACGGGACACAAACTCGCCGCCATCGCCACCGCCTTGCAGTTCGCATGACCGGGTCCCCATCCCCATCCGTCGCTGACCCGGCCGCCGCCGATCCGGCTGTCGGCGGGGTGCGCTGGTGCCTGGCCCTGCTCGACGGCCTGCTGGCCGGCGGGGTACGGGACCTGGTGCTCTCTCCCGGCTCACGCTCCACACCGGTGATCCTGGCCGCCCAGCAGCGCCCCGGGCTGACCCTGACGCCGATCCTGGACGAGCGCAGCGCCGCCTTTTATGCACTGGGTCTGGCGCGCGCCCAGGGCCGACCGGCGGCGCTGCTGGCCACCTCCGGCAGCGCCCCGGCGCATTGGTATCCGGCGGTCATGGAGGCGAGCGAGTTCGGCATCCCGCTGATCCTGCTGTCGGCGGATCGGCCGCCGGAGCTGCGCGGCTGGGGGGCCAATCAGACCACGGATCAGACCCGACTGTTCGGCACCCAGGTGCGCGAGTTCCATGATCCGGGAGCACCGCTGGACAGCCCCGCCGCCCGCGCGGCACTGACCGCGCTGGGACGACGCGCCGCCGCGGTGAGCCAGGGCCGCCGGCCGGGGCCGGTGCACATCAATCTGCCCCTGCGCGAACCGCTGGTGCCGCGCGGGAGCGGTGCTGCGGACGCTGTTGGCGTGGATCTGCCGCCGCCGGGGGACCGCCCTCCCGACCGCCTGAGCATTGCGGCCATCCCGGCGGCACTGCGTGAGCGCCTGCACGGCCGCGGTCTCATCTATTGCGGCCCCGACATCGACCGACCCGGTTTCGCCGCGGCAGCCCAGCGCTGCGCCCTCGCCTTGGGGGTCCCGCTGCTGGCCGATCCATTATCCGAGGTACGCTTCGGTCCGGTGCCCGCGGCCGCCCCTC
>Ga0247840_10003860_pt1 | contig 24676 bp, 23 predicted proteins | sample LaCruzMarch2015__FD_192404 | JGI IMG/M metagenome (GOLD analysis project Ga0247840, IMG submission 192404) | Freshwater microbial communities from meromictic Lake La Cruz, Castile-La Mancha, Spain - LaCruzMarch2015_17m | ecosystem: Environmental > Aquatic > Freshwater > Lake | place: Spain...
ATAATAATTGGATGACCGCGAACAACTGGAGTACGGATGTTGCTCCTGTAGCAAAAGATCGTCTTATATTTACTGGTACTACTCGTTTAGCGACAAATAATAATTTTCCTGTAAATACTTCTTTTGATAGGATTACTATTAGCGCAAGTGGTTTTACTTTGGGTGGTAATGCCGTGACAATTACTGGATATATAACAGACAGTACAACATCTGGGTCAAACACAATTAGTTTAGGATTAGTTTTTAACAGTACTCGTATAATAACAGTTACTAATGCTGCGGAAACCTTAACAGTCAGCGGTGTTGTAAGTGGTGCAGGGGGTTTAACTAAAGCTGGTTCCGGTGTAATGATACTGTCTGGTTCAAACTCTCATACTGGTATAACAACAATCAGCGCAGGAACTCTCAAACTCGGATCAGCAGGTTCTGGTTCAAACACTCCTCTTGGTACTATAGGAGGAATTACTTCTGTTACAAGCGGAGCTGTACTTGATCTAAATGGTTTTACACTTGCAACAGCCGAACCTTTAACTTTGAACGGCACAGGAATTACAAGTGGAGGAGCTTTGACAAATAGCTCGGCAACTGCAGTGACTTATAGCGGACTTATTACGCTTGGAAGTGCAAGCAGTATCATTGCGAACAATGGAAACATTATTATTTCTAATGCCGGTACGATTACTGGAGGAACGCGTTTATTAACTCTTGGAGGTACAAATACTGCCAGTAATATTGCTAGTGTAATTGGTAACACTTCTGGAGGTGTGACAAAAATTGGTACTGGTACATGGACTCTTTCTGGCACAAATACCTATACTGGTGTAACTACTTTAACTGCAGGTACTTTAAGTGTGGCAACAATCGGTAATGGTGGTGTAGCTGGTAACCTTGGTGCAGCAACGAATGCCGCAGCTAACCTAGTTTTTAATGGTGGAACTTTGCAATATACCGGTGCTACTTCCAGTACAAATCGTAATTTCTCTATTATTGCTGCTAAGACTGCTACTATTGATATTACAACCAACAATTTAACTATTTCTGGTGCTTCAAACATAACGACGGGAATTTTAACCAAGATTGGAGTTGGTACATTAACACTTTCTGGTGTCAATAATACAACAACAGTTAATGCTGGAACTTTATTAGTAACCGGTTCTACAGCTTCTGGTAGTACAGTAACAGTAAATAATAGTGGAACGCTTGGTGGTACAGGAACGGTAGGTAGTCCTATTGTTATGGCTAGTGGAGGAGCTCTTGCACCTGGTACTGGAGGAACGACAATTGGAACGTTAGCTACAGCTGCAGTAACAATGAACTCGTCTTCAATTTATTCAGTAGATCTTAATGGGACAGGAACAACTTCGGATAAAATAAATTCTTCTGGAACAGTGGCTTGTGCCGGTACATTAACAGTAGCAAGTATAGCTAATGCCGCAATAGGAAAAGTTTATACTATAGTTAGTGCTAGTACTGTGAGTGGAACGTTTTTAGGATTAGCAAATGGTGCAACTTTTAATCAGCAGGGAAGAACTTTTCAAATTAATTATACAGGAACAGTTGTAACGTTAACAGATATATTATCTGGTACTCTTACGGTTGATATAGTTGATGCTTCAGGTGTTTCTGTTTCTACCCCGTCAATTAATTTTAGTCCTCTGTCTTTTTCTTTTAATTATCAGACATCCAATGGAGTTTTTGGAACTTCAAGTCAAAAGATAAGAATTGATAATTCAACTGCAAATTCTCAGTGGTCTTTGTCTATAGCAGCTAGTGTTCCTACATCTTATTGGCAGGGAAGCACAAGTAATTATGATTTTAATGATCCTACAGCGAATGCTGTTGATGGAGATGATGCGGATTCTTATGGCGGTCTAATGACTATTAATCCATCAACTGGTACAATTACCCCTAAGAGTGGATGCACAAACACAGGTCTAACTTTAGGTTCTACGGGGTCTTTTTCCCAAGGAGTTATGGACTCAATCACTTTATTAACTTCTGGGTCATCCGCTCAAACTGGTTGTTATTGGGATTTAACAGGGGTTGGTGTTTCGCAAACAGTGCCAGCTGAACAGAACACTGATGAATATTCACTGGATATGATGTTATCTATAATTGCAATTTGAATTTATAATGATAAAACATATTTTAAAATTAAAATTTATCTATTTTTTCTCAAGTATTATTTTTATTTTCCTATTTTTTTTAATTGCTGGAAAGGTAATTGCTGATACTAATCCAAATTTTCAAATACAGATAGTTACTTTTTGTGGAAATAATTATAAAGAAGCTGAGGAACGGTGTGATGGCACAGATTTAAATGGATCAACTTGTTTAACTCACGGTTTTAATGGGGGAGTGTTATCTTGCACTTCTTCATGTACTTTTGATACTTCTGCTTGCTTCATGCGTTATGGAAAAAGAACAATTATAGACTCCACATATGTACCCCCATCTACTTATATGATTTTCGAAGGCAAAGCATATCCTAATAGCTTGGTTACTTTGCTTAAGGATGCTCAGATAGCCACTACCACCGTAGCTGATGCTAATGCTAATTTTCAAATAAATATTTCAGATATTTCTGGAGGAAATTATATATTTGCTTTTTATAGTGAAGATGGAGGAGGTAATCGTTCGTCGCTTTTAACTTTTTCTGGAACAATTACTTCTGGAGCAACGAACAGGGTAAGCGGTATTTATATAGCCCCAACCATATTGATAGATAAGAACAAAGTAAAACAAGGTGATAATATTTTAATATCTGGTCAGTCTTATCCTAATAGTAATGTAAATGTTCAGGTTGATCCAAATGTCGGTTCAGTGAGAGATATTCAAACAGACGTTAGCGGTAAGTATTCGTATAATTTTAATACTTCATTATTGGGTATTGGTACAAATTTTATAAAAACCAAATCAACCATAAATACCGACTCTAGTTCTTATAGTACGGTAATAAGTTTTGATGTTGGAGACAAGAACGTTTTAGTATCTTCCAAAGATTCTTTTTTGAAAGGAGATTTGAATAGTGATGGAAGAGTCAATCTTATAGATTTTTCTATTGCTGCATATTGGTACAAGCGCCCTCTGGATATTTCCTTTAAAGAGGTAGAAAACAAAAGGCTAAACGGTGACGAAAAAATAGATTTGACTGATTTTAGTATTATGGCTTTTAATTGGACAGGCTAATTTATAATTATGAAAACAAAAACAAAATTAATAATCACAGGAATAATATTTTTTCTTTCTTTTTTGATTTCCAATTCTGCTTTTGCTGCGAAAGCTTTTTTTGAAGTGGAGGAAACTAATATCCGAGTAGGAGAGACTTTTGAAACAGGTTTTTTCATTGATACGGAGGAAAAAGATACAAATGCTATTGAAGGTAAAATTATTTTTCCTGAAAAACTTTTATCTCTCAAAGAAATCAGAAGTGGCAATTCCGTGATCAATTTTTGGATAGAAAAACCTAATGTAAAAAATAACGAAGTGTCTTTCTCTGGAATTATTCCTGGTGGATATTTAAGCAAAAAAGGGCTTATTTTATCGCTAGTTTTCCATTCGTTAGAAAATGGTGGGGGGATAGTTGAAATTAAAAATATTACAGTTTTGGCTAATGACGGTAAAGGAACTCCAATAGAAACAACTTTTAATAATATTTCATTACAGATTTTAGAAAAGACCAATGCCTCATTGATATCCGCATCTAAATCATCAACTCCTGAGACAATAATTTCTGAAGAAAAAGATTTAATTATCCCTGAAACTTTTGAACCAAAAGTAGTAAGCGATTCAAATGCCTATGATGGAAAATATTTCTTGGTATTTGCTACTCAGGATAAAGGATCCGGAATTGATCACTATGAAGTATTGGAGCAGAAAATCTTAAAAGTTTTTAGTTTAGAATTTGTAATATGGAAAAGCGGATGGAATAAGACCGATGGCTCTTATGTATTGAAAGATCAGGGTATACATAGTTTTATTCAGGTTAAAGCTATTGATAAAAGTGGTAATGAAAGAATAGCGACAATTTCTCCACGAAATCCGGTAAAATGGTTTGAAATATGGTGGATTTGGGGTATAATGGCAGTGGTATTGACAGTTCTTATTTTCGGGGTATCATTTGCTTGTAAGACGATTAGAGACAAAAGAAACAGTCTTCCCATTTCTGAATCAAAGAGTTAGTATTAAGGTTAGTTCTGCTTTTATTAAAAATAATAATATGCAAAACACAGGCCATAAAAGAATAGTTTCTAAAGCCGTAATATTTATTTACTCCATATCTTTATTATTGTGTTTAATTTCTTTTAAAACGGCCAATGCTGCGACTTTGGATTTTTCTGCTTTAGCTGATGGTTACGCAAAGGGAAGTGAAATATCTGTGGATATTAATGTTTCTAGTATCGATCAATCAATAAACGCAGCCTCTGGAGTAATCTCTTTCCCCGCAGACAAGCTAGAAGTGACCTCTATATCAAAAGACAGTTCCATTTTTACATTCTGGGTACAAGAGCCTACTTTTTCCAATACTTTGGGTAATGTAAATTTTGAGGGAGTAATTTTCAATCCAGGATTTATAGGGGAAAACGGAAATATTATGACTATTAAATTTAAAGTTAAAGACAGTGGTAAAGCCAGCTTAAATTTACTCTCTGGTTTGGTATTAGCAAACGATGGCTTCGGTACAGATGTTTTTGCGACTTTAGGGGAAAAACTGTTTGATTTAAGATAAAAAGTTTTTAATAATTTCCAGTGTTCTTTTGTTGTATTTTTTGTAAAAATGAATAATAAAAAATCAAAAATTGCTATTTTAAACACAATATTATTATATTGTTTTTTCTTTTTTATTACTTTGTTTTTTTCATTTGGAACGGCTAATGCTTCCTCATTATTTATTTCCCCATCTTCAGGACAATATAATATAGGTGAAGAATTTTCTTTGAATATAAACGTTTCAAGTCCAGATCAGTATATAAACGCAGCCTCTGGAGTAATCTCTTTCCCCGCAGACAAGCTAGAAGTGACCTCTATATCAAAAGACAGTTCCATTTTTACATTCTGGGTACAAGAACCTAATTTTTCCAATACTTTGGGTAATGTAAATTTTGAGGGGGTATCTTTAAATCTAGGTTTTACTGGATTATCTGGCAAAATGATCGCTTTAAAATTTAAAGTAAAAGCAGCTGGAATTGCAAATGTTGATTTGTCTTCAGGCACTTTGCTGGCTAATGATGGAAAAGGTTCAAACATTTTAACTAGTTTGGGTAGTGCCAAGTTCACATTGGGAAATAAAATTTCCCCAGATCCAAATGATGTTGAAAAGAAGGCTATATCTCAAGTCTCTACAAATATTCCATCTTCTCCAAAAATCTTTTCGTTGACTCATCCTAACCAAAATAAATGGTATTCTCTAAAAGATGCCAAATTTAATTGGATAATTCCAGATGATATTTTAAGCGTAAAAACTCTTGTTGGTAGATTCCCTGTAGTTGATCCAACTGTAGAATATTCTCCCGCAATAAGTGAAAAAGAAGTTCCTGATTTAGAAGATGGAGTTTGGTATTTTCATGTTCAATTCAAAAATGAAAATGGATGGGGAGAATCTTCTCATTTTAAGTTTCAGATAGACACTGTTCCTCCAGAACCTTTCATTGTAAGAATTAAAGAGGGAAATATGACAGAAAACTTACAGCCAACATTAATTTTAGATGCCAAAGATCTTTTGTCTGGTATTGATTATTATAAGGTAAAAATAAACGAGGAAGATTTTATTGTTATTAATTCAGAATTGGTAAAAAATAACGAATACATATTATCACTTCAAAATTCAGGTAAAAAAACTATTTTAGTTCAAGCGTATGACAAAGCAGGTAATAACAGAACTGTAAAAGGTGAGTTTGAAATCTTAGGCGAAGCATCTCCAGTTGTTGAAAAAAAGGTTGATGAAAAAACATCTTTTTTGAACACAAAAAATTTGCTCATTGCATTTGTTTTTTTGATTTTGTTTATTATTTTTATTTTTTGGAGACAAAAATATTATTTGATTATTTTTAAAAAGCGACTTAAGAAAGAGGTTTGCGAAGCCAAATATGTTCTTGAAGAAAATATCAATTTAATAAAAGATGATTTGAGAGAGCAAGAAATAATCAACGAAAAAACTTTAAGTAAACAGAAGAACCTTAAAGAAAAACAAGAAATAGAAAATCTTAAAAAAGATTTGGATAACGCTGAGAAAAAAATAAAAAAGGAAATAATAGATGTTGATAGGGAACTAGAATAGTTTTTATCTTACTATTTTTTTTGATGACCTTTTTTGCTTTGCAAAAAAGGTCAAAATCACTTAATATTCATCTTGTTGAGTTGTTTAAAATATGCCGTTGTAGCTCAGTTGGTAGAGCACGTCATTGGTAATGACGAGGTCACCAGTTCGATCCTGGTCAACGGCTCATGAGCTTAGTGAATGAGACGCTAGCGAGCTAACTGCTTAGCTCGCGGCCAGGAGCGAAAGGTTTTTCATTATTGAACGAACAAAAGTGAAGTGAAATTGAAAAGCACCTGCCGATGTAGTCGGCGATCCTGGTCAACGGCTCAACAAAGCTTTTAAATTTAAAAAGCCAAGGTAGCTCAGTTGGTAGAGCAGTGGTATCGTAAACCACAGGTCGCGAGTTCGATCCTCGCCCTTGGCTCAATAGAGGCAAGAGAAAGCACCGGGTGGTGCTTTCGGGCGAGGATCGAAGCCTCTGTGAGTATTTTTTGAAGTATTCTGATACGAAAAAAATCCACAAAGGGGACTGAAACTGTAAGTTTCGATCCTCGTCCTTGGTTCAAATCATTATGGACGAAACACAGAAAAAAATTGAAGAATTTGAGAAAGAGATGTTATCTCCAGATTTTTGGGATGACAAAGTTAGAGCTCAATCCATCCTAAAACAAATAGCCGAAATGAAAGCAGAACTTTCTGGCAAGGACAAATATGAAAAAGGGGATGCAATAATGACTATTTTTTCTGGAGCTGGAGGTGATGATGCTGAAGATTTTTCTCGCATACTTTTTGAAATGTATTCAAAATTTTTTACTAAAAAGGGCTGGTCTTATAAAATATTAGATGAAAACGAAAATGATCATGGTGGATATAGGAATATTACTTTAGAGGTTTCTGGGAGTGGAGTATATGGTGAGCTCAAGGGTGAATCAGGTGTTCATCGTTTAGTTCGCTTGTCGCCATTTAATGCGAAGAATCTCAGACAAACTTCTTTTTCTATGGTTGAGGTTGTTCCAAGGATAGAAAAAACTGGAGAAATAAATATTCCAGAAAGTGAGCTTAATATTGAACTTTCAAAAGCTGGAGGTCCTGGAGGTCAAAATGTAAATAAAAGAGAAACTGCCGTAAGAATAGTTCATGTTCCAACTGGAATTTCAGTAAGAAGTACCAGCGAGCGTTCTCAAGCACAAAATAAAGAGAAAGCTTTGCAAATATTGAAAGGTAAGATTTATTCTAAACAAGAACAAGACAAAAAAGCTAAAGAAAAAGGATTGTTTATTAGCAAGACAACTTCAATAGAGTGGGGGAACCAAATCCGTTCTTATATATTCCATCCATACAAAATGATAAAAGATCATCGTACAGACGTAGAAACAAGCAATATTGATAAAGTTTTAAATGGAGAGCTTGATCAGTTTATTGAAAAAGAAAAAAGTTTATAATTTTTTGCTGTTTTCTGTTTCATTGTGATATAATGGAGGAAATATGATAGTTTTTGATAAAGTTACCAAAATATATGGAGAAGATTCCGCAGCTCTTGAGGAGATTACGTTTTCCATAGAACCAAAAGAGTTTGTTTCCATAGTAGGCCATTCAGGATCTGGTAAAACAACTTTACTAAAAATGCTTTTAGCCGAAGAAAAACCAACTTCAGGCAAGGTTTTTTATGAATCAGTGGATATTCATCAACTGAGAAAACATGAAATTCATCATTTTAGAAGGAAAATAGGTACTGTTTTTCAGGATTTTCGTCTTTTGCCAAACAAGACAGTTTATGAAAATGTAGCTTTTGCTATGGAAGCTGCTGGTAGGAGCGATGACGAAATAGTTTTAGATGTTCCTCATGTTTTGGAACTTGTAGGTCTTACCAATAAAGCAGATTCTTTTCCTAAAGAACTTTCCGGGGGGGAAAAACAAAGAGTAGCTATAGCTAGAGCCATAGTAAATCAACCAGATATAATTATCGCCGATGAACCAACAGGGAATCTTGACCCTATAAATACCTATGAGATAATTCAGATACTTAAGAAAATAAATGATCTTGGGACAACAATTATATTGACCACGCACAATAAGGGAGTAATAGATTCATTAGGAAAGAGAGTGATCAGTTTGGACAGCGGAAAAGTGGTGAGAGATGATCCAACGGGGAGGTACGTATTGTAATCCCGTTAGAGATTGATCGGTTGTGTATTATACCTACATTTTAAAAAGTTTAAAAAATGGTACACTTTACACTGGTCAAACTAATGATTTACGGAAACGTTTAATACAACACAATACTGGTAGATCAAATTTTACGAAAAAGAATCGTCCATATAAGTTAATATATTATGAAGCATGTATTAATATTGAAGATTCTTTGTCGAGAGAGTTATATTTAAAAACAGGAATAGGTAAACGTTATATTAAGAATAGATTGAAACGTTTCCTATCTCTAACGGGATAAACAAAAATGTTTTGGAAAAAAATAAAAAGAGCTTTTAAATCTGGGGTAGTAAATTTTTTTAGAAATGGTTCAGTTACTCTGTCCTCGGTTTTTGATATGGGAATAACTTTATTTGTCATCTGCGCTCTGATCATTCTAGGAGGACTTTTTAATTATTCTTTAGAAAAAGTTAAAGAAAAAGTAGACGTAAATGTATATTTTATTACTTCTGCTAGCGAAAAAGACGTTTTAAATATTAAAAAATCTTTAGAAGGTTTGATTGAAGTAGAAAAAGTTGATTACGTTTCAAGAGATCAAGCTCTAATTAATTTTAAAGAAAAACATAAGACAGATGAATTGACTCTTCAAGCTTTAAATGAAATAGGTACTAATCCTCTCGGAGCATCTTTAAACATAAAAGCTAAAGAGCCTTCTCAGTATGAAGGAATAGCAGAATTTTTGAAGAGTAGTAATGCTTTGTCAAAAGACGGGGGGAGTATTATAGACAAGGTTAACTACGCACAGAATAAAATCAGCATTGATAGACTTACTAGCATTACGCATTCTGTTAATGTTATGGGTATCTGGATAGCTATAATATTTGTAATTATTTCTATACTCACTACGTTTAATACCACAAAACTTACCATATTCATGGCAAAGGACGAAATATCTGTCATGCACTTGGTTGGAGCCTCTAGAAGATATGTAAAATTTCCTTTTATTGTAAGTGGAGTTTTGTGCGGTTTGATCTCTTCAATCATTGTCATAATTTTGTTCACAATAGGAATTCTTTGGATAAGTCATTCGTACTCTCAACTTCTTGTAGGATTTGACCTCTCTCATTATTTCTTTAGTAATTTCTTATATATATTCTTGGTAATAGTTGGATCTGGAGTTTTGCTCGGTGCATTATCTAGTTATCTGGCTGTGCGTAAATACTTGAGGGATTAAAAAAAGAAAAAAGCGTCTGCCGTAGGTAGACGCTTTTTCTTGAATATTTACCATTTTTCTAGTATTATCCTGATGGCTAACAGTCAGAAGCTATTAGTTGGATTGCGGGGAAGTTTTTTGAAAAAAAGAAATTTTCATGCAATTATATATAATATTGCGGGATCGTCTAATGGTAGTCGCCTCATCGGCGACCCGCCGAAGAGGCGGGGACACAATCATGTTCTATACATATATTTTAAAAAGTAAGAAAAACAATAAGCATTATGTTGGTTCGACGGATGATCTCAAAAGAAGATTTAAAGAACACAATCAAGGGGTAGGAGGTAAATATACAAGAGATAATGGACCGTTTGAGCTATTGTATTACGAAGCATATTATTCTTATGGTTTGGCAAGACAGGCAGAGAAGTTTTATAAAACAGGTTATGGGAGGGAAGTTGTAAAAAGTAAGTTGAAAATAAAATAAGTTTCCGTGCAAAGCTGCGGGATCGTCTAATGGTAGGACATCGCCCTCTGGAGGCGAGGATCTTGGTTCGAGTCCAAGTCCCGCAGCTTTGCACAGAAATTAATTCAGTTATCTTATTGTTCGACGGCGAGTTGAGAGGCGAGGGAGAGATTCCAAGTCCCGCAGCTAACAAGAGCGTATTTTGAGTGCACGGACCACGTCGTAGTATGCTTTGAAATTAAAAACTACAAAAATAAGTAAAAATCAGTTACCCTATATAAATATGAATGATAAAAAAATTCTAATTGAAAAAATAAGAGAGTTTAATATTGATCAAACCTTAAAGAAAAGAAGAGACGATTTTTTAAGTTCTAATTATGGTAAAATTTTCTCTAAACGTGATATTGAAAATAATGGTGGTTGGGCCTCGATTTTTGAATTAGCAACTGGAAATAAAGCGTTTAGATGGAGAAATAAAATTGAAACAATTAATCTTTTTGAAGAATATTCTAAAAAACAAGATGAGTTAAAAATCTTTGATAGGCCATTATTAGCAACGGAGCTGGGCCAAATTGGTTCAACATTTAAAAGAAGATTTCCTGGTGGAAGTAAGAAATGGTATATAGAATATAATAAATGGTTAAATAGAAAAACTAGACATGAAGTTCCGGATGCTATTTTTAATGGTAAAGCAGCTGAATATCTTTTTGTATCTGCACTATTGTTTAGAAAATATAATGCTCAATTAATAACGGTGGATGATGGAATGGATATACTTGCATTTAAAAATGGGCGATTTTATTTTTTTCAAATAAAACATGGTGAATATAATGTCGATATAAAGATAACAAAAACTTCTTACGATAAAAATCAAATGTCAAATGTTTTTTATATTTTTATACTATCTAATAATAAGAATAAAGATTTTATTATTATACCTGTTTTTAAATTCGATGAATTAATTAGCAAAAATGGCCAGAACATTATGTGTAAAATATTAAGAAAAAATGAAAAAATCTACATAAACAATATCTCTGATAAAAATGAAATTACAAGATATTTAAACGATAATGGATGGTCATTACTTAGTAGGTCATAATTATGATTAAAGTTCAAGTTGCTTCGTTTTTAAACTCAAAAATATGCTAAAATCACATTACAGGACTTGACCGATCACGATTCTAACATAGTTCACATAGCACGAAGCACGGTAAAGTACTGTGGGAAGTGAGTGGATGTCATTACTCGCGCCTTAGTATAAAACAGCAGAATATATTTATTAAATTGATTTCTTCTTCTTCTTTTGGTACTATCCAAAACAGATTAGAGGCAAAAACAATTGTTTAAAAGGAGGCCGTTATGACTGTAGTTATACGCGATGTATTGTGTAATCCTCCGAGTTGGCCAACATCAATACGGGATTTGACTTTGATAATCACAATTTCCATGAAATTGGATATCGTTGTTGAATCTCCAGTCCCTGATCTTTATGTAAAATGGCTTCGTCCACGCGGGATTATGGATTTCATCCAAGACATTGTCTCGCCGGGAAGTGAAAGAGGAATCAGGATAGATAATTGTTGTCGGTTCCCAAGAATAACGACTATTCTTGTGGACAGAATTATTCCCGAAAACACAATGAAGATTCTTGGTAATCTGGGCGGTCTCAGGAATATTAATGGTTAATAGAAATAAAAAAAGGGCAGAGAAATCTAGCCCTTTTTATATTTAGGCATTTATATTTTTTGGAACCAATAATTCATCTATTTTCGTATTATGTTATAATGAAGAGGATCATTAAATTACTTTTACTATAATAATAATTAAAATAATGAAAAAAATAGCGACGGTTTTGTTTTTTTTAACAATTTGTTTCTTTACGCAAAAAGCTTTAGCGGTTACTCCATCTATTTCTGTTTTAAGTACCAGTAATAGCGATATGGTTCAGATAAATGTAGTAGGGGATGCTAATTCTAATGTTTTTATACTCTACTATTCCTCAACCGCTTCTGGAGCCCAAATGCGTTCTATTGGGCAAACAAATTCTAGCGGGTCGCTTTCTACGGAAATCAGTCTATCTAGTCTTAACGTATCAGCAAATAGCTCTGTGGGAGCAATGGTGAATAGCCAGCAGTCTTCTGTTGTTGCTTGGCCAACTACTTCTGTTTCAACCAACTTGTCTATAAATCAGAGCAGTCTAGTTTTGAATGTTGGCCAGTCTTCAACTCTTACCGTTTCAAATAATGGGACAAATGCTATCTATCTTTCAAGTAATTCAAATCCTCAAACTGCTAATATTTCAATAAGTGGAAATCAGGTTACTGCAACTGGTATTGGTACTGGTTCTACTGTGGCTACTATCTGTAAACTTAATTATTCTTCAAATTGTGTGAGCGCATATATTGTTGTGCAAAGTGCCTCTGCTTCATCTCTAACTTTCAATCAAAATAATGTATCAATAGTGAGCGGTCAGAATATTCAGATAACTATTTCTGGCGGAGGCGGTTTTTATCAGGTTCTAAACAATTCTAACTCTAGCGTAATAGGAACAAATCTAAATGGTCCAACGCTTACTCTTTATGCCAATGGAACTTCTGGCACTTCAACCATGACTGTTTGTTCTACGGATATGAGTGCTTGCGGTGTTGTAAATGCAAGTATTGGTTCTTACAGTTCTACTGGTCTTACATTTAGTCAAAATAATCCAACTATACTCACAGGGCAGACTTACAGTGTAAATATTTACGGAGGGTATGGAACATATTATGTTTCGTCAAATTCAAGTTCTGCTATAGCTCAGACTTATATAGCTACAAGTTCCATTGCTATTTATGGAAGCACTCCTGGAAATACTACTATAGTAATTTGTTCTACATCCGGAAGTTGTGGAACGATCACAGCTACTGTGAGTTCTTCAAATTCAGGAAAATTAATTCTAGCCCAGAGCGAAATTAATTTAACTATTGGACAGGTTATTAGCATTCTGGTATCAGGAGGGTCAATGCCTTACAGTTTAGTGCAAAATAATGACGGAATAGCTCAATATAGTTTAAATGGCACGTATCTAACTATAACAGGATCAAGTAAAGGAAATTCATCTGTAACTGTATGTTCTGCTAGTGGCGCTTGTGTTGCTTTGACTGCTGTTGTTGGAGGTACAACAACCTCTACAGGTGTTCAGCCAGCATTTAGTCAGAATAATGTGACTCTAACTCCGGCCCAAAGCTTAGCTGTTTATCTTTCTGGTAATGGGGGTTACTATGTGTCCAGTAATTCAAATTCAAATATTGCCTCAGCTTCTATTAGTGGAAACAGTGTTGTTCTCTACGGAGTAAGTGCAGGTTCTGCAAATGTTTCGGTATGTCAGACCGGGGGGCAGTGCAATACTTTATATTTTACCGTAAGTAATGCTGTTACAAGTACTGCAAATCCTATAACTTTTAGCAAACAAAGTATTTCTATTGAGGTTAATCAAGTTTCTAGTTTATCTATATATGGAGGAACGGGAGAATATTATGTTTCTTCTAATTCAAATCCTGATGTAATTTCAACTTATTTGTCTGGAAGTATGGTGGCCGTTTTTGGAAAATCAGCTGGTTCAAGTATAATTTCAGTTTGTTCTTCTACTAGCGTATGTGCTTCTATATCTGTAATTGTATCTAATTCAGCGACTATTCAAACTACAACTCCAACTGCACAGACTTCCACAAAATATAAATTTATAAATCCCCTTAGACTTGGTTCTAAAGGAACGGATGTTACTAAACTACAAGAAAGATTAAAAGAAGAAGGTGTATATGATGGTCCGATCACAGGATATTATGGAAATTTGACTGTGACAGCGGTTAAAAAATATCAGAAAAGTAAGAAATTGGATCAATTAGGAAATGTTGGACCTGGGACCAGAGCTGCGCTTAATAAATAAAAAAACAGCACCTATATGGTGCTGTTTTCGACTGTCATTCCCGCGAAGGCGGGAATGACACAACATATTAGTTTTTTTTATTATTTCTGAAGATAATATTTATTATTGCAAGAACGATTGAGAACCAAAAAGCTGGCCAAAAACCAGAGACATTAAAACCCTTAACTATTCCTGAAGCTAACATTATCAAGAGAGTATTTATAACTAAAGTAAAAAGTCCTAGTGTGAGAATATTTATAGGTAAAGTTAATAATAAAAGAATCGGTCTAATAAATAAGTTCAACAAACCCAAAACTATTGCTAAAACTAAAGCTCCTATCAAAGTGACTTGTACTCCAGGAATAAAATAAGCCGCTATTCCTATAGCCAAAGCTGAAATTATCCAATGACATAATATTTTCATGTGGGTATTATATCATAATTTGTATTTTTCCGAAGGTCCCACCTTTGTATAAGGTGAGACCTTCGGAAATTTACTATCTAAACGCTATTTTTTTTGCTAAACTAGGTGTTAATCATGGAAAAAAGGAAATTATTAGCTTTTAGTTCGCTGATCTTAGTTGCATTTTTTTTAATTTTGGCATATTCAGGTGCTTTTCATTTTCAATTGCCTAATCTAAGTACTTACAAAGGTTGGTTGCCAGCCCTTATTGGTTTTGCAGCTCTTTTAGATAGTATAAACCCATGTGCTTTTTCTGTCTTATTTTTAACGGTAGCTTTTTTGTTTAGTCTTGGTAAAAGTAGGAAAAAAATAATTGAAGCTGGTTTGTCTTATGTATTTGGTATTTTTGCCACTTATGTATTGATAGGTCTCGGTATACTTAAAGTTTTAAGTATTTTTAATATTCCGAATCTTATGTCTAAAGTCGGCGCGGTGGCGATAATCATTTTTGGTCTAATAGGTTTAATCAACGAATTTTTCCCCAGTTTTCCTATTAAACTCAAAATACCCCAATTTGCTTATGGAAAGATTGCCATCCTTGTAGAGAAAGCCACCATTCCAGCTGCTGTTTTGCTCGGTTTTGTTGTTGGATTGTTTGAATTTCCTTGTACTGGCGGGCCTTATCTTTTTGTTTTGGGACTTCTTCATGATCAGAATAATGTTCTAAAAGGTTTTGTATATTTAATTTTTTATAATCTTATTTTCGTTTTTCCTCTTCTTGTTGCTTTATTTATGGCTGCAAATAAACATGTTTTGGAGGCTATGGATAATGTCAGAAGAGCAGAAACAAAGATGGCTAGGATTTGGTTGGCTGTTATCATGATACTATTGGGTATGTTGATTTTTGTGATACAATAGCCAAAAGTCAGTATATAAATTATTAGCTTTAAATTTCTAATTGGGATGAAAAATACCACTTTGAATTATGATGAAGTTTTAAAAAAAATAGAAGAATTAAAAAAAGGTAGAAACTTTGATCTTTCAACTGAAGAGGATTTGGCCATTGCCGTAATGAATCTTATTAGTCTTGAGGAACATATGTTTTTTACTGGAGCTAAGACAGACAAGCCAGAATATTTTGACATGTTAAATGAAGTGCGTTCTATGAGAACAAAACTTCTTGGTAAGATGATAGACAAAACCGAAGGGGAGACATGGTGTATTTCAAAGCATTTACTTGCAACTTGTATGAGACTTTTTGAAGTTGGTACCAAAGTTCAAGCGGATGGAAAGAAAGATGAAGCTAAGGAAATTTTCGAACAAGCTTACAAAATGTTTACAATGTTTTTTGCTCTAAGATTAAAGATAATAAGCGTGTGTGATATTAAGGATATAGCTGCAGAGGAGAAACCTTGGACTACCAAAGATATAGTTAATAAATTAGTAGATTGTTGTAAGGAATAGAAATAATTTGTTTTTTAAAATATAATTTAATTATAAAAGTTAATTTTAATAAAGTGGATAAACAAAATAAAACGATAATAATTTCTGTAATCATTCTTATCTTGGCTGTTATAGCTTTGGCTTTTATTAAAATATCAGAGAGCCAGCAGATAAGTTATAATTACGACACTTTTGCTCAGTGTTTGACTGAAAAAGGAGCTGTAATGTATGGGGCGAAGTGGTGTTCTCATTGTAAGGCTCAAAAAGCAATGTTCGGCGATTCATTTAAGTATATTAAATATGTTGAATGTCCGGATGAAAAGAATATTCAAATTTGTTTGGAAAATGATGTTCAAGGATATCCAACTTGGATTATAGGTACAAGTACCAAACTTGAAGGAGAGGTTAGTTTTGAAAAACTTTCAGAAGTTAGCGGATGTTCTCTCCCTGTGAATAAATAACGGATAGACTAAAAGGAATGAAAAGAATAATAATTATTTCAACGACAGCTATTATAGCAATAATATTGATTGCTTTGGTTTTTGATTGGGGAAGAAGGGAAGCATTGGCTCCTGTTGTGCAAAACGATCTTCCTATACAAGTAACCATACCTAAAGATAATCAAGAAGTTAAAAGTCCTATAAAAATTTCAGGAAAAGCTAAAGGGTCATGGTTTTTTGAAGGTTCGTTTCCTATAAATTTAGTTGATTCAAATGGAAAGATTATCGCTTCTGGTGTAGCGACTTCGGCAGAAAGTTGGATGAATGAAGATTTTGTTAATTTTTCTACTGAACTTTCTTTTGAAAAATCCACTGGTACTAAAAGGGCCCTTCTGGTACTTATGAAGGATAATCCATCCGATCAGCCTGAACTTGATATGAGTATCTTTATTCCCGTTATTCTAAAATAATCCCGTTAAAGGCCGCGGTCGCTTAATTATATTTACCACCCCCCATTGTTTTAAAAAGTTTAAACTTATGAATAATAATTCAAAAAAAAGAAAAGACCACGACCTGCCTTTAACGGGATGGGGAAAAGTAGCCGGCTGGTACGATGAGCTTTTGGATGGAGAAGGGACATATCAAAAGGAACTAATTTTACCGAACCTGATTAGACTTATGGAAATCAAGAAAGGGGATAAAATCCTTGATCTTGCTTGCGGACAAGGTTTTTTCTCTAAAGAGTTTTTGAAAGCTGGAGCAGAAGTAACAGGAGCTGATATATCAGCTGAGCTTATTGATATAGCTGCGAAGAATTCTCCAGAAAATGTTAAATATATAGTTTCCAAAGCTGATAACTTATCAAAGTTGGTAGATAATAGTTTTGATAAAGTAGTTATTGTTTTAGCTCTCCAAAATATAGAAAATCTTAATGGTACGATGTCAGAATGTTTCAGGGTTTTAAAACCAAAAGGAAAACTTTATTTAGTCCTTAATCACCCTGCTTTTAGAATTCCGAAGAAAAGTGATTGGGGATTTGATGATAAAAGTGGAGTGCAATATAGAAAAATAGAACAATATCTTTCTGAATCTCTTATAAATATAGATATGCATCCAGGAAGTAAGGAAAAAGATAAAATTAAAACAGTTTCTTTTCATAGACCTTTGCAAAGTTATTTCTCAGCTTTTTTCAAGAGTGGTTTTTTTGTTTTGCGACTTGAAGAATGGGTTTCTCATAAAAAAAGCCAAGTTGGGCCAAGACAAAAAGCAGAAGATAAAGCAAGAAAGGAAATACCGATGTTTTTGTTTATGGAAGCTGTTAAAAAATAATGATAAAATAGCTCTATGTTTCAAGTAAAAAATTTTAGAAGATCAACTCTTTTTATTTTATATATCATAGGGTTCTTTTTTGCTTTACGTTCCGCTTTACCATCATATATCAGTTCTAGCTTTTTAGGAGAAATATCCAGAGAAAGCCTTGTAGGTATAATTTATACTGTAACTTCTATTTTGACTATAATAGCATTCGTTTTTATGCCTTCTATACTGCGCCGTATAGGTAATTACAGGACTATTCTTTGTCTTGGCGCTATAAATACCTTGGCTTTGTTGGGGCTTTCTTTTTTTGAAAATATTTACGTTTTGTTGTTATTGTTTATGGTGAGCTACGTAAGCACTACTCTTATAGCTTTTTGTTTAGATATTTTTATTGAGAGGTATTCATCTGATGTAGAAACCGGAAGGATTAGAAGTATTTATCTCACAAGTATCAATCTCGCTTGGTTGATTTCTCCTTTTATTTCTGGATATCTTCTTGAAAATGGAGATTTTTGGAGAGTGTTTATATCTTCAACTGCTGTAATGATTCCTATACTACTTCTCATAGCTTACAATCTAAAGGATTTTCAGGATACTGAATATCATTCTTTCAATATAATAAATACTCTTAAGGAAGTTAGCAAAGATAAAAATATTTTTTCAATAATGTCTGTTAATTTTCTTTTACAGTTTTTTTATTCTTGGATGGTTATTTATACTCCTATTTATTTGCATAATTATATTGGTTTAAATTGGAGCGAGATCGGTATTGTATTCACAATTATGCTTGTACCTTTTGTTATTATCCAATTACCTTTGGGTTGGCTTGCGGACTTGAAGATGGGTGAGAAGGAGCTTCTAAATTTAGGTTTTGTTATTATGGCTGTTTCTACATCTGTGATGACTTATATTACGGGAAAAAATCTACTTGTTTGGGGGTTGATTCTCTTTGCTACTAGAATTGGAGCAAGCATGATAGAAATTATGGCTGAAACATATTTTTTCAAAAAAATTAATACAAAGAATGCCGATATAATAAGTGCATACAGAATGATGGTACCCTTCGCTTATGTTTTAGGGCCTCTTATTGCTACTGTGTTTATTTGTTTTTTCAATATCAAATATATATTTTTAGCTCTTGGTTTAATAATGTTTCTTGGTTTGAGATATGGACGGGCGATAGAGGATACGAAATGAGTAATTAGTAGAAAGTTATAAAGTTTATAAAGTGACAAGTTTTTCCAGAGGTTTTGTTTTCTGTCATTGCGAGCGAATGCGAAGCAATCCAGGTTAACTTTAATTAATTCTGGATTGCTTCGTCGTAAAATCTCCTCGCAAAGACGCTAATAAACAAAGGGGGTAATATATTATAGAAAAACCGAATTTTTGCCCGACAATAAGGCAGGCAAAAATTCGGTTTTTTAATTTTTTCTTACTTTATAACTTTCTACTTTTAACTTTATAACTTTTTCTTACACTCCAATCACCACAGGTATCACCATAGGTTTCTTAGCTGTTTGCTGGAATAAGTATCTGCTTACATTGTCTGTGATTTGATCCTTAATATAATCAAAGTTGATAGGGTTTCCATGAGCATTTTCTTCTACAGTTTTCTTAATCAAGAATCTTGTATGCTTGAGTAGATCTTGAGATTCTCTAAGATAAACGAAACCTCTAGAAATAATATCTGGAGATTTTCTTAGTTTACCTGTGACTGTATCTAAGCTTGCAATAATGACAAACATTCCATCCTGTGCGAGCATTTGTCTATCTCTTATGACAACTTCTTGAACATCTCCTATAGAGAAGCCATCTACCATCACAATTCCAGCAGGAGCTTTTTCTTTTAATACTTTTATTTTCTGACCGTTATCTGTTATCTCAATTATGCTTCCGTTATCTGGAACAACTATGTTTTCTCTAGGTGTTCCTATACTAGCTGAAAGTTCGGCATGCATCTTGAGCATGAAGTGATGACCGTGAACAGGCATAAAGAATTTATAGGGGATTTGTTTATGTATCCATTCAAGTTCACCTCTCTTACCGTGACCTCCTGCGTGTACATCTGTATCAAAGTAGGTAATTATTTTTGAATCGTGTCTGAAAAGATTATCTTTCAGTGCAGTAACAGCTCTCTCATTTCCAGGGATAACGGAAGACGAAAGAATTATCGTGTCACTCTTATTTAACTTAATATATTTGTGAGTGTTGTTGGACATTCTCATAAGTGCAGCAAATTCTTCTCCCTGAGCACCTGTGGAAAGGATCATGAGCTTGTGTGGGGGATAGTCCTGAATATCTTCAACATTGATTATATGTTTTGTATCGGCAAGATTTAAGAATTTAAGAACGTCAACGTTATTTTTCATGCTTCTACCTTCAATAACAACTTTTTTATTATATTTTTTTGCTATATTTATGAAATTAATAACGCGTTCAACTTGAGAAGCAAAGGTGGCTATAACAACTCTACCAGGAGCGTCTTTAACAATACCGTCTATTGTTCTTATTACGACGTCTTCGGAAATAGTCCATCCCGGTTTTTCAATTCCCGTTGAGTCCATAGAAAGAAGAAGGACTTTTCTGTCTTTAAAGATTTTATATTGTTCAAATTCTTTTTCAGCAACTACTCCGTTTTCATTATTAACTCTAACGTCTCCTGTATTTACAATATCTCCATATGGAGTTTCTATGATTACTCCAGTTGAATCGGGAATAGAGTGAGTAATACCAAAGAATTTTATTTTAAGATTTGGTGTTATAGGTAAAAAATCTGTATTTTTGTCTACCACTTTAATATTTAATGCTGGTACATGAGGAAATTCATCCATTCTCTTTTTTATAAGCAAAGAGCCGAATTCTCTAGTATAAATAGGTGGATTACCCAAAGCTTCAATTACATAGGGAATACCGCCAATGTGATCCAAGTGACCGTGTGTAATGACCAAGGCTTTAATCTGGCCCTTTCTGGATTCCAAATATTTTGTATTAGGAAGCATATAATCTATACCAGGAGTTTCTTCCGTTTTAAATTGTATTCCAGCGTCTATGACTATTATCTCATCTTTATATTCAATAGCAGTCATATTCTTACCTACTTCCTCAACTCCACCCAAAGGAACAATTCTAATATCTCCGCTTTTTAGAGGGGGGATAATGCTTTCAGCTTTTTTATTTAAATTAGTAGCAACTCTTCTGACATGAGCTCCTTTCTTTTGAATTTTGTTGTGATTACCTCTAGAATAGCTATTTCCTGAAGAATTTTTCCTGACAAAAATGAGTTTCTTTTTTCCAAATTCATTGGGATTTGGAGAAGTAGACGTATTTCCTGCATTAAAAACTGCAGGAGGTCTCTGTGTCGCAGGTTGATGATGCGAAGGATTAACACTTTGTGAAGTGTAAGTTCTTATTGGGTGCATCGGTTTTCTAAAATGTCTATTTTGTTCTCTGTCCATATTTTAATAATTAACTAATAATAAATAAAAATGATATCCAATTAAAAAATATTTTAATTAGTTTCAAAAATTTTCCAAACTTTATTTGTCTCAATATACCAATTATTAATATTCAAAAATCTTTCATAGGGGAGAGTAACAAGATTAATATTATCTGATTTAATTTTGTTTGGTGTAATATATATGAAATTTGGTGAGTAAAGGAATACTGCTGGTAAATCTTTTATTATTTCTTTTTCAAAAGCTTTATAATCTTCAATTCTGGTTTCTAGATCGGAAGTTTTTCGGGCTTCTTCTAAGAATTTATCTACTTTACTATTTGTGTACATAGAAATATTTATTCCCGGATCGTTTCTTTGTGATGAATGCCAGAATGCATAAAAATCCATATCTCTACCTATTACTTCTCCAAAGAGGAGAGCTTCAAATTTTCTTGGTCTTATTATGTCCTGTTGTAGATCTCCAGAATCAAATTGTTTAACTGTTACTTTGGCCCCTAATTTTTCCCAGTCTTGTTTTACAATTTCAGCAGCTTTTACCAAGTCGGGAGAATTTAATGTAGAAATAGAAAAAGTAAGCTGAATTGTCTTTTTTTTGTTTATAACTTTTTCTAGCATTCCAGTTTTTTGATTCATTTTCCATCCAGCCTTAGCAAGGGTACTTGAAGCCGTATCAAAATCTAAATCTGTTTTTGATTCTTGTTCATCATTGCTAATCAATCCTCTTGGTATTGGGCCGTAAAGGGGATCACCATATCCTCCAAGAACTTCTTCTATAATCTTTTGTCTATTAACTGTCATGTTGAGAGCTTGCCTAACTTCTTTTTCAGCTAAGGCCCCTGATTCATTCTGGTTGAAAAATACGGCAAATATTCTAGGTAGAGGAATAATTTTAATATCTGTATTTTCTATCTTTTTTATTTCTGCCATGTTGTTTGAAGAAATAGAATTTATAGATTCAATATCACCTTTGATATAGGCTTCTACTAAAGATTTTTCATTACTATAAAAATTGATTATTAATTTTTTTATAAAAGGTGCTCCCAAAGCGTAATTTTTAAATGGTGAAAGTTCATAGTATGTAGGGACAAGGAGCATATTTTTTTGCAAAGTTTGCATTTTGGTTACCTTGTATGGTCCTGATCCTATTGGTTCTACATTGTATTGACTGAGAGGGAATTGATCAGCATCTAAATTATTCCAAATGTGTTTTGGTAATATTCCCACTGTAAGGTTATCCAAAAATGGTGCATAAGGATTCTTCAGAGTAAACTTAATTTGTTGATCATTAAGTTTTTCTACTTTTACATCATAAAAGCTAGCTCTTTTTGGACTTTTAATAGTGTTGTCTTGGATCTTTTTGATAGTGAATTCAACATCTTCGGCGGTTAATTTTACTCCATCTTGGAAAGTAAGATCGTCTTTGAGTGTAAAAATATATTCTAATTTATTGTCGGATATTTTATAATTTCTTGCCAAGTCGGGCATAATTTTATTATCATCTGACTCTTTCATTAAGCCTGAATATATGAGGGAAGTGAGATCGCGATCTACATCTGAAACAGCAAGTACGGGATTTACGAATCTTGGTGAACCTATGATTCCTTCTTTTAGGAAACCTCCCGTAGTTGGAACCCCAACCAGAAATTTATCGTTTGCGTTTTTGAGTAAAACTAAGCCAGAAATTATAGTTATGAAAATCAGAGCATAGAAAAATGTTTTTTCTGATATGCTTAAAGATTGAAGTATTTTTGTAAAAACTTCACTCCCGGGAATATCCCACTTTTTATTGAGGATTTGTTTGATTTTTTCTTTCACTTTCTATAGAAATTTTAAAATTAAGGAGGATTTTACCAAGAATAATAAAACGAACAATTTTAGTTCTTAATTATTTAAGGAATAAGGCAGCGAGAGAAGAAACAGCAAAAAGAACGCCTAAAACTATAGTTGCATTGAACAAGAATTTTTCAAAACCTCTTCTTGTATGGTATGCAGAGTTCCAGTTGTCTGCTCCTCCAAAGGATCCTCCAACACCAGATTCTGATTTTTGCATCAAAACTAGAGCGATTATCAATATCGCCAAAATTATTTGTATATAAGGTAGCGCTGAAGTTAAAACTATCATTGCTCGGACATTATAGCAGAATGTTAAGAAAAGGCAAATTGGGATTTTAATTATTTAAAACATTTTCAAATTTGTTTTTTATGATATAATACCGAGTAAGCAAAGTTTGAAGGCTTTAGCTTTTAATTAAATAATAAAACATGACAACTTATATAATTTTGGGAATTTTAGCGGTTTTAGCAATTTGGGGTATTTTTACTTATAATAAATTTGTAACTCTTATCAATAGAGCAAAAGAAGCCTGGTCTGACATAGATGTACAGCTCAAGAGAAGATATGACCTCATTCCAAACCTTGTTAGTACAGTTAAGGGATATGCTACACATGAATCAGGTGTTTTTGATAATGTAACAAAAGCTAGAGCTGCCGCTATGGGAGCACAGAATATTGTAGATAAGGGAAAAGCAGAAAACATGCTAGCCAGTGCTCTTAAAAGTGTTTTTGCTGTAGCCGAGGCTTATCCAGATCTTAAAGCAAACCAGAATTTTCTTTCTTTACAGACAGAACTTACAGACACAGAAGACAAAATCCAGTCAGCAAGAAGATTTTACAATGGAAATGTAAGAGACCTAAATATAGCAACAGAAGCTTTTCCAAGTAATTTAGTAGCAAAAATATTTCACTTTGTAAAAATGGAACTTTTCACCTTAGATGAAGGTGAAGCAGCTGCTAAACAGCCAGTAGAAGTTAAATTTTAGAAAATAACGAGCGAAGCGACTATATTTTCTTAACCCCCGTATAATTTTTATCGTTCTATAACTAAAAAAAAGTTAAGTTAAAAAATATTTTAATTTTGAAATAGCAAACTGCGTGGCCGAATAGGCCTTTCTTTGAGGGACGAAGCAGTTTGCTGTTGGTTGATAATAAAAATTATTCTGGGGTTCTAATCATTAATATAATTTATGGCTACTTTCTTAAAAAGATTTTCTTTATGTATAGTTTTTTGCTTTCTTTCTATTTTTTCTGTGAGCAACACTGTTTTTGCAGAAACTTACGATGAGAGCATAAAAAGTTTTGATACTGTTATTACAGTAAATGAAGATTCATCGATAAAAGTAACTGAGGACATTACTTATGATTTTGGTAGTAATGAAAAACACGGAATATACAGAGATGTTCTTTTAGATAAAAATACTGGTACAGGAGCTAAAAAAATAAAAGTTAATATTGAATCGGTCACAGATGATAAAGGTGAGTCATATATTTATGAAATATCAAATGAATATAATGACGGTAATTATAAAAGGGTCAAAATAGGGAATGCAGGTATTTTAATTACTGGTGAGCATAGATATATTATTAAATATACTGTAGATAGAGCCTTAGATTATTATAATGATTTTGATGAAATATACTGGAATTCCACTGGAAATGGATGGGAAGTTCCTATTGAAAAAGCTACTACTTTAATTAATCTTCCAAAAGAAATCGATGTTAATTTGATAAGACATGCTTGTTATATAGGCTCAATTGGTAGTACTGAAAAATGTGATTCAGATTTATT